>Ga0210059_1004206_pt1 | contig 23195 bp, 17 predicted proteins | sample Ectturendosymbi2_FD_188042 | JGI IMG/M metagenome (GOLD analysis project Ga0210059, IMG submission 188042) | Ecteinascidia turbinata endosymbiont from Florida, USA - Sample 2 (SPAdes) (version 2) | ecosystem: Host-associated > Tunicates > Ascidians > Unclassified | place: Key West, Florida...
AATACGTTTATGTTTAAAAACTGTTGTGTACTTTAACTTGAAATTGGACAAAGACCTTGAGATTAGAATACAGAGAAAGTTGGGAAGCGACACTACAACTTCTTTTCTTGCTTTGCAAAGCCAGTTTAACAAAGCTGTTTGAAATTCACCGCTGAAGTTGAACCAGCGGTGTTCATTTCAGCATCTCGGCTGGAGGTGGCAACTTCGTCTTCTGGCCATCCCAGCAGCGGGCAGGTTTGCCAACCTGTCTTCACCAAAAAAAGCCAGACCTTGTCCAAAAAAAGCCAGAAAAAGCCAGGTAGCAGTTTTAAGGCATTAATACATAAAATATGTATAACCAAACACAAAACAGACGTTAAAACTCGTCAAAAACGTCGATACAATACAATTCCACTCTTTATAAGCATTTACTGTCCCCGTAATTACACTGTCGTACATTTGCTTCTTATCAACAAAGTCGGTCATTTTTAGGGCAACAGTAAAATCTTTTCGTATGTTGTGCATGCTGCATGGTTATCAACACTTTTCAGAAGAGATTTTCAATGAATATGCAGCTCAGACAATGTTTTTTCCAGAGCCAAGTCTTTCCGACTGAAAAAAAACAGAAAAATCTGGCTTTTTTTATTTCCAAAAAAAGCCAAAGGTGTTAAAAAAAGCCAGAATTTCAAAATCTGGCTTCAAAAAAGCCAAATTGGCAACTCTGGCAGCGGGTACGGCAGTTATTGTCTGCGCAGCGCACTTTACACCTTGAAGTATGCGATGAAGTGATACACATCTGCAAATTAAAACAGGTTTAAAGCGTTTTGACAGGTTTAGGCGTTAAGCCAGTGGTTCCCATAGTGTGGGTCGCGACCCAAACAAAGGTTGCGATTTCGCAGAGGATCAGAAAATAGGTCGCGCCGAGGTGATCAAAACCTAAACCTGAGTTGTAATTCTTCAAACTTGTTCGCTTGTCTGTGTGTAGTGTAGTGTAGGTACTTGAGAAAAGAGTAAACTGCTGACACTGAAAACAAACTTAGCAACCTACTGCCAAAATCATCCATACAATCAACATTTTTGTCATATTAACATACGCTGTTTGAGACTTGGTTCGCAGAATGTTCACCGATTCAGATTTCAGTCACGCTCGAAAAAGTTTTGGAACCGCTGGTTAAAGCAGTATGCAATCATTATCAGGAGTGGTCTGATAACCATCCACATCCGGATTCACTATCATTTCTCAACTTTTTCTGAGTATTGCAAACGCTCTGTATGGCAATTTGACACTAACGTTGTCAATCAAAAATTTTGGTGTGTATCCAATTTCTTTACTTAGTGATCTTTGTAATGTTGATTATGCAGTACAGATTGCAGTTTTGACAACGAAATACAAATATGTGCAACATAAATATACGAAGTAGGATTAGGCTAAATGTGAATTCTGGTGCTCAAAAACGTAAAGAGAAAGCCCAACAGCAAATTCGAAGTTCTGCTGCAAAGTTCAGAAAGCTGACATAATTTTTTGCTGCTTCATCTTCACCAAAAAAAGCCAACAATTTAGCTGAAACAGGTCAGTTTGTAAGGCTTTACTAGTAATTATCCAAGTTCCAAGACAAGGTTTTCTTGCCTTTGCTGCTGCAAATTTATTGATTTATTTCATCAAAAAATTGAAAGGCCACATGTATTGACCTAGGAAATATATAACGCCATTGGCACTCAATGAGAAGTTCTTGGTCAGCAACTTTGTGACATGACTTGCGACAATTATGTCCATCCACGCAGATGTTCAGTTTATAAGCCAACTCAAATACAAAACACATGTAGCAGTAATTGAAAAGTTCACATTTATGACTAGTATACTTAACGCTGTTGCACAGTTTCATTATTATCTTGAAATAGTAGTCAGTATTATTTGCATTTTCTTGTGATTACTCTTTCATCCCCTCCATGTTGAGGATATGCGAATAGACAAATAGCAATACATAATTAAATTGATTTTATAATTAATGCCAATCATCAAATCATGATTTAAATTCACTGAAAACAAACGGTTGTCCGTCTCAAGTTAAAAATATCTCGCAAAAGCATTTGATACTTTGGTCAAAACAATTTACATGCTTTTGTGCGCCACTGAGCAACTCCATCCGACGTTTTTAGCCATTTACTTCAGATCCTGTTGTTAAAATGTCATCATTTTCTTCCCACTACCGTATTGCAATTTGATAATAAGTGAAAGTAGTTATAGCTGGTGCGCTGTTTCAGTGTTGTCATACCCTTGTGTTCATGGGAAGGGGGAAATGGGCATTTGCTACCACCTGGAAATTGGGTCTAAGAACTTTTGACCCCCCCTGGAAAAATTTAGGAAAATTGACCGAGTGCCCCCCCCCCTGGAAAGAATTCTTCCGACGCCCATTCTCCCAAGAAGAGTGTATGCTACGATGCCAAAAATAACTGAACCAAAGCTGGATGATACCCAGTGTGGTTTTTGTCGCGGTCGTAGCACTATAGAAGAAATATATTTCTACTCTCCAGCAGATTTTTCAAGAAAGCCTAGGAACCTGCCAAAGACTTATACACAGCACATGTGTTGTCGACCTCGGGAAAGTATATGGCCGGGTTCCCGATGAAAAGCTTAGGGTGATGTTTTGGGAGTACGGTGTTGACGGGTGCCTATTGCTGGCCGTCAAGTAACTGTATTCCTGTTCAGAAGATTGTGTCCCTGTTAATAGAGTTAACTCACAATCGTTCAGTGTTGGTGTTGGACTCCAAAAATGGTGTATGCTGTCACCACTCCTCTTCATAGTCTATATCAGGGTTCTCCACACTACGGCCCGGGTGCCAAATTCGACCTACGAAGCCACAAAACACATTTTGCCAATAATGAAGAAATAACACATTTACGAAAAATGTGTTGATTTGGTAGAATGTAACATATCCCGAAAAAATCACATTACACAAGAAGTCTGGCCTTCGAACCGTTGTGCAATAGCTGATGGTCTCTCTCCAAAAATTTGAAGAGCCCTGGCCTATATGAATTGGATAGACAGTCACACACACGTCGACAAGGGTGGCATTGTTGGGAACTGCAGGATGAACCGTTTGCTTTTTGCGGATGAATTGGTACTGCATGTGTCAATCTTCGGAACAGGGTCTTCAGCTCACATTTGATCGGTTTGCTGCTGCATGCGACCAAGAAGAAATCAGCTCTAAAAGGTTGAGGTGTTACATATGTCTCGCCAAGGTAGTGTTTCCTGGGCAGACTTCCAAGGCAGTGTTTCCTGCAAGTAAATAAATGTCTATGTCGATTGTAAGAATGTTGAAGTCGGTTGTCAAGAGCAGCAAACCTACTGCTTAAGATTGCGTTTTCTAGATTTTGCCGTAGCAAATTTGTTTATGATACTGGTATCGTCTATTTCTAGAAGTTCATGTTCTATAATCTATAGAATCAGGCTGTTCAGCCTGTTTTGTCTCATGGCATGGGCGCCGGAAGGATTTTTTCTAGGAGAGGCAATAGTGGATTTTTGGTGGTCAAAAGGATTTTTTCAAAAGGGGGGCAAACACCCTTTTGAAAGGGGCAACTCGAAACTAAGAGAAAAACATTTTTCTACTGAAAAGTTAATAGAAAAATATCAAATTTCAAAATTCAGGTGGTGAAGACTGCTCCCCTTCTTCCACCCATGTCACATGGTGCTCCCTTGTTCATTCTCAACCATCTTAAATTTAGAAAATAACCGTTCTCTACTGTAGTTGGTCACCGCGAGAAATAAATGAACGCGCAAATTTTTCCACATATGTAAAAGATTACTCCAAGTACACTACTCAATGGCTAGTGAATAGATGCCAAATCATTTTGAAAGAACCAAACAAGTGACACAACTTATAGAACAAGTCAATGAGATGTAATAATATGAAAAATAATGTTATTCATAACAATACAATCAAGCAATATCTGGAAATTACTGCAATTTGACGAATGCTTGAGTGGTTCCATACTTTTGCAAATGATTGTAAAAAATTTAATTTTCATTTAGCAGTAGTCTAATGTAAAAGCATTCAATTGAAAACCTTCGCTTGATTGCTTATAGCAAATTTTGCAAAATAGTGGCTTATTGGACTGAAAAAATTCCATATATGTAATAAAAAACAAATTTAACACAAAGTACCGCGGAGCCTGTACCAAATTCTGCATTTACTACTATTGTTAATGCGGTAATGACTATAGTGGCTAAAAACAATTATAAACCTTAAAATTGGTTTGGTTAGAGTTGTAGTTAGAAAAACTCTACAAGTCTAGAGAAAGACTGAATTTCCCCTGAAAACGTGTCACATTCCGCGTAATGACATTTTGCTGTATACAAAATTTGATGGCTGTAGTCTTCCTTTTCAATACTACAATTGTGCAGACAAAACTTCAGGACTGTGATGCAAAATTGAAAGTTTTAACATGACAACTCAAAAAATGTTGAAAGTACACTGAACGCATATTGTAAAATATTCAAAATGTTTAATGAGAGTCATTTAAAGTTTCAATGCATTTTGCCGATTTATGCGAGATATTTTCTCCACCAGATGTCAGTGCCGCTGTCTTCTGCATATTATGTTCAATGTATTGTAACATAGGGATACCTCCAAGCTATTAAAAAGGCATTCTGCGGCAGGTCAGATTATAGCCGGCTCAATTCAAGGGAAAGTTTTTCATCATATTTCTAAATTTTTCAAAAGCTTTTCAGTGAGTGATGGATTCACAGGTCTAGCCTAAAGCTAGAACCTAGCTTTTTTATCGTTTGCCATTGGTTATCACTTTAATTTTAAGATGGATGTCGGTACTTCGCTTCCGCGCTGTCCTAAACAAAGCTGTACTGTAAGCACCTGACAGTTCTGAACCTTATATTTCTCTAGGAAGGTAGCTGAAGTTTGTTTTCGAGTATGCAAAATTAAATACTATGAACTGCTATTTTTTTGCTGATTTGTTTTAACCACAGCATTAACAGAAAACATCTAAAGCGTAATTTTTATAGAATGTTGTCTTCCTTCGCTGAACACATCAGTTTAAACTTAGAAGGTTTGTAAATGTTTTTTCGTGTTTATAATCAAAAACTAAACTGCTATATTCCATATTTTGTGCAGCAAGGTGAAAGTAACAATGTTCATGCGGTTTCCCCTGGTAGGAAAACTGATTGCAAAAATTGGATTGGTTTTGCTAATAAAACAGAGAGCAAAGCTGAAAGTAACCTTTCCATTAGAGGGTTCTATTTCAAAAGGTTTGATAACAGTCGTGTCAAAGCCTGCTGAATTACCAACGTCTTTAGTGACTGAACAAGCGGGGCTTCCCTCGGGCAAAAAGCCGCGTCAATAGTTCACCTAAAAATAGCGACGGGGATTTTGGGAACGGAGCAGCGAACAATACATTTCGTGTATAGCGAAACTTGTATAGCGAAATGTATACAGCAATACATGTTGAAGGGAAACCAATGCCGCAGCAAATGTTGCAGATCCTGTTTTTTTGCAGCAAGCCTTATGTTTTTAAGTTTGTGAAAGCAGCGAAGTTGACCTCAAAGGCAAAAGTTTGGAGACTAAGATTCAACAGGACAGCAAGCTTGGGCGAAGTGCATGTCAAGTCGTCGTTCATTGTGTGGAGTTTTCAGCTTTTGAAAAGGTGCAGGGCACATAGTAATGCCGCTTTTTGTTTGTGCTGACGCAGAAACAAAGTTTAAAATAGTGGTGCATATTGGCAATTTGATTCGGTTCTTCTATGATCGAAGATCCTGCTTATCTTGACCAATGATATGACGTCTGAGTCATGGATTTGAGTTGATCTCTACAAGCAGCAAGGGCTTTTGTTACATGGTTATAATACTTCTGAATCCGAGTGGCCTGCGATTTTTAAATTCACTAACAATAGGTTGGGAAACTTTGAAACGGTTTCAAATCTCATACTGGCTTCTTGTTATAATCAGGTGTCAGTGGTGTTTTGTAAGACATCAAAATCAGTAAGTGATCACGATAAATGATGACTCATTCGAAAGTTGTATTTTTTTGGTGTGCAACAGCATTAACCACAACTGATAGATCAAGGTATAATGCTATGCCACAATTAATGTTGTCAGAAATTGAAAGAATTACAACCCTAGAAATTCTGTGTGGTTCTCTGGTTTTGCCTTGACTTTCAGATATCCTAGTAAACGATCAAAGATTGGTCTGTGGACCAAAAAGTATGTACTGTTTCAATGAAACTACACAATAATGTGAACCTTCTACTGTTATAACCCATAAGAAATCCATCTTCACTCAGCAGCCATTTCCTCTTATACATGCTTTGCAAAACGTAGCAGAACAGACTTCAAAGCGGATAGATTACAACATTCGCAATTTTTTTCAAAAGCCATAAAAGCGATTATTCATAAAATGTTTTTGATCTAGTTTTGATCGTAAACCTGCGTAATACATGTGTGTACACTGTACACCAGTGGTGCTCAAACTTTTTGGCTCCTGGGCCACACTTATCTTTCAGAAACCCTTCACGGGCCACAAGGAATTGATAATCTCAATAAAAATTGTCTAAAAAATTCTTTTAAATGATTGAAGTGTTAAGTTTTCTTTCCAATAAAAATTTCTTCGTGGGCCACTGCAGAAGGCCTTGCGGACCACGGTTTGAGTAGCACTGCTGTACACCATCAAAACTTTGAATGACCTGCTTTTGCTCAAAGTGAATACAGTTAGGTAAAAAGTTTGAGAACTATTTAAAAAAACTAACAGATTCGAACAACCAAGAAATCTCAGCCTGAAGAACGAATTAATCTATCGTTTTTCGGGGAAGACAAGCGCTGCAAAATACCAGGGGAGTCCTGAAAAAAGCTTACGTTTGCAAAGAACGTGCAGCACTTGATAAAAACACAGTAACCAATGCAAAGGATTATGTGTGGTCAGTGCAGTTTTAGACAAATTTTTAGCATTGTTCACAAGTTTGTACACCCAAGTTCGCCTCACATACCAAGTACAGAGTGATTTATGTCAAAAATTTTAAACTTGCAATGAATTTTAATAATGTACAGCGTCTTGGTACGTGGTGTTCAAGAGTGCCCTTTAAATCGGTGTACTATTATGGCCCTTTGCGCATAGTTTAGTTTTTGTGCGGTGGCTGATATTTCAAATTATCGCTTGCTTTCAGCATATATTTACATATTACAACACAATCTAACCTTCCAAAGTCTGTATATTTCATAAGAGTTGTCGACCGCATTGATTTCAACTTTCATGTATCATTGCATTCACAAAAATGGTGTTTCGTACGTGGAAAACATCATTTTTTCATCTCACTGCCTATCTAATGTTCAATTTCAACTTGTTTATTTGCACTGGTGTTTGCGCAGGAGCAGGAAATACTAGAATCTGGTCTTAGGTTTGATAAACACAGGGCAAGCAACACGTCAACACACACGTACAAAAAGGCAAATAGCGAAAAAAGTACGTACGACAAAAAGAAAGACCAGACATAATTGATTTAGGAACGCAAAAGCAGCAAGCGAAAAGTGGTTTTCACAAGCAAACGGCTTGTACAGCATAACCAATTCAATATCAAACGGTTGAAAATATGCACCTGTTGCAGCATAGCACTGTGAACTAGTTATAAAACAAAAACATACCACATATTTACAGGGGCGTAACGAGGTTAGATGGCGCCCGGGGCAACAAACAAGTTTGGTGCCCCCCAGGCCCGTCGCCAGGATGTAGCAGCAGGGGAGGCCAAAAACCAAAAGGAGGGGCCAAAAACCAGAAGGGAGGCCACATTTTTAAAATACAGTATTGGATGTATGCAGCAACCGGTGGGCCAAACGTGAAATGGGGGCACCGATTTCAAATGGGGGGGCAGGGCACCACTGGTTCCCCCGCTGGCGATGGCCCTGGTGCCCCCATGTTCGAACCTGAAGTCTTTCGGAAGCAAATCTGCTGTTGAAGAAAGTACATGTGACATTGTTAGGACTTTTCGGCGCCTCCCGCAGTGATTCGGTGCCCCCACAATGATTCGGCGCCCGGGGAATTGCGCCCCCCTTGTCCCCCTCGTTGCGCCTCTGCATATTTATTCACTCATCGCGGTTAGCTGGTATATTAATCCATCAATGCTGACAGCAGACAGCAACGCTGTCTTTGCACATTTCAATTAGGACTACAAAAAGGTCGGAAGTTTTGCATATGAGCAAAATCTGCGATGTAGACGAGATCCAGCCAGGAAGCGGGCTACACCACCTCGTCAAGTAAAAATTGTCAAAAAATATGTTGACTGAAATGTTCATTTCAGTGTTTCCTTTCGGTAAATTGGAAACAAACTTTCATTACCATAAACTAGAGTTTATTACTGGTAGCAAATTTTCACTACTGTATGTTGATTAATTCAATCAAATCACGGTTTTGACAAAATACTTGGAGTGAATGCTTGAACTTCTTGATTGAAAATTTTCTTGGTAGAAAACCCCTTGTTTTAACACATTCAACTTCAATAAAAGAGCTGAAGATGACTGTCCAGTAGGCTAAATATTTACTCGATAAACATCATACTGTCTGATTTATTGTTGTGGAAGGATGCTCTTTGATAGATACTCACTAACTTTAGGTTGATGAAGGCTTTTTGTTCTGTTTTTAATTTTTGTTTTATTGCAAATCTCGTTTTTGCGTGGTTGCGGGGATGTAAGGGAACCTGATATCAGAAAAGGTCATTTCCTTCAAAACGTAACGCATGTATTTTAAAATGTCAATGGCAACAAATTTGAGCAAGTGCAAAAGTGTAGTCATAGAATTTGTAACTATTTTACGCAGAAATGTTTGTAATGCCCAAGGTTTTTGAATACATATCTTTTCGTCTTCATTCAAAAGTTGTGTTTACCAAATTGGAGCACTACTTTTAATTAACTCTTTGTCCGCTCTGCCATGTTTCCAAGCTATTGAGCAGGGGCCTCCAAACTTTTTTGTCCGAGGACCACATATGCTATTACACAACAGTTCGAGGGCCGGACATCTGACATACTAATGTGATTGTTTCGGGATATATGCTACATTCTACCGAATCAACAAATTTTTCGAAAACATATTATTTTTTCATTGACAAAACGGATTCGCGGGCCGAATGAAATGGCTTTGTGGGCCGCATTTGGCCCGTGGGCCGTAGTTTGGATACCCCTGCACAGAAACGCCATGCATATTGACCACGAGAAGTAATTAACTGTGAGCACCTACCAGAATATTACGGAGTTGCCAAGGGCTAACGTTTTTGAGTTCGTAGCATAGAAAATGACAAAAATCAAAAAACGCTTTATTAAAACAGAAAAACTGGCAGTTCAAAGGGTAGGAACGATTCAGAGGGGTCACGCTAGATGCGCTGCTTGTCTTAACAATTCCATATTTCCCATTATATTTAGGCGCGATGTGTTTAGAAACTACTTTACACATAGCATGACAACAGTTTTATCAAAATCAAGCTTGTGCGGAAAAGATTTGTTGCGTTCTGTAGTCTACTACAGGGTCTCAAACTTTTTTGTCTGAGGGCCACACAAGCATTACACAACAGTACGAGGGCCCGACATCTTACGTAATGTGATCGTTTCGGGATATATTGCATTCTGTCAAATCAACAAATGCTTCGTAAATATATTGTTGTATCATTATTGAATAAATGTCTTTGCTGCCGGGTGGAATGGCTTCGCGGGTCAGATAAACTAGTTTCGCGGGCCGGATTTGGCTCGCTGGCCGCAGTTTGGAGACCCTTGGTCTACTAGATGACACAAAAAAGAGATCAATCCATTTTGCCATGTTGAGAGGCGCGTTCTGCAAAACCGTGTGGAAATCCACTACAAAGACATTTTGCACAGCTCTTTGAAATTTTCCAGGCTTGCTGTCATTACCATTCCATTTTCTCCAGCTTGTTACAGTTTGAATGAAACCACATTGGATCTTTCAAAAAGCAACTGTTTTCATCGTCAGCGGAGATCGCAACAGCAAGACGCGCTCTGTCGTTAAATCCAGGGTCGTAGTGGGGTGGGAATGCGTGGGAACGGCGTTTCCACACCCTTTTCACCTTTTGCTTTGAAATTAGTTTGAATCTGTTTTAAAATGGCTATTTTTTGGATGCGTTCCCACACCTGTTTTGTTAGCACTACATCCCTGGTTAAATCTGATTAAAAAATCTGTTTCTACGACTTTTCCACGATGAGTCACATTTAAAACTAGTAGAGCCCAGACTTCTAAGTAAAAGATTAAACTATGTGTTTTTTCCCTCTTGATAATCAAGTCAAAATTTGAATGTCTCTACTTACAGCTCCGTTGCTCACTAGCAGTATAACACCGCCTCTCACAAAACATTATGAACCTTTACTCTCAATCTGTCTCAGCTGTTTTCTCAGAGATACAAACATAGCCACGCCCATTTCCCAGGATGGAGCAGATTTATGAGAAACTGCTACACTAACCTGCGGCGGCAAAATGACTTGCACAATTTAGTCAGAAATTAGAGTTAAACCTAAGCCATAAATCTTTGCTTTCGGAGAGTTCTTCTGCATGAGATACAGTGGACTTGAAAAGACATTTGACCAGCATGTCAGCAAGCCCCATAGTTTGTCACAAATAAAAATACAAAAGTGAGATAATGCAGTAATACCTAAATAAAAAACAACAATTTGCAGCTTATACTGTTTGTTCAGTGGTACAGACACGGTCATGAAGATCATGCCTGGGTGTGCTATACAAGAGGAGTGAAAAGAAACAAATAAGGGAGTCAAACAACAGCAAGTCCTAAAAGTGTGTTTAAGGTGCAAAAGCAACATGAAGAAACGTTGTCTGCTCCATCACTTTCAAAAACGCCTTTGTTCTGTAATATCTGTTTAACAAAAATGGCGAAAGAGATTTGCCATTTCAGGAATTGAATTGAAAGTTAAAATCTGTTCGTTGTGGTTATGGCCTAAATTCAGTAGGTAACATATGTATCAATTTTGCTCCATTTTTGAAGACTCTGTTGCATAAAAGTTCAACACTGGCATTTATTACCAACAGGCAGCCAGCTACGATTAAAGCAGTGTGTAAACTTAGCTACAGATAATTTGTTCAAGCATCAGATGCTTAGATTTTGCTGCATACAGGAAAAATAACTAGTTTGAACTCCGCGTTCCGCCGTTCACACCGTAAGACTGTCACAACTTTGTTTTGAAGTTTAGTGGAATGGAGTCAGGTATTTTTGTCAGCACCTACCCACTTGAAAATTGCGTGAATGGAATCAGAATAAAATAGGACAAAGTAAGTGCATCGTAATACTGAGCTATTGCAGAAGTATTTCAGTTTGTGTAAAACACCATATAACGCTCACCAGGAAAGTCAATTTTTTAGGTTGTCAGTTTAATGTTTCAAGATTGGTATTATCAAGTAAGACGCCAAAGCGTTAAACTGTGTTTTTTTAGGAAATCACTGGACTTGCATCTTTCATCTTTTGAGTTAACAAATAGCGTGGATGCTTTAGTTTTTCAGAAGATTTATTGAGTTGTTTGTTGGCTCGAACGCCAACGTTCAGCTTTACCAACTCGTCGTTCACCAATTTTTGTGACTTTTCAATATTACTGCAGTGACATACAGAAAAATGTCGTCAATAGAAAACAGAACGTTAAAGTCACTTGCCTTAACAATATCTTTGAGATTGATTGTATGGAAACGAAGGACAAGTATGAAATCTGGTGATAAGTCACAGACTGCAATCAGATACAACACGATTATATATTAGCAATTTTGGCCCATAGCATTTTACTGCTTGCAAGGGATGACAAAAATGTATAAGGCTTAGTGTTTACGCCATTGTAAGATAGCATTTGAAAGAGACTTTCATGGCCAGCATAATTGAAAAATCCCTTTAAACCTGAGAAAACTGTACATGTACTAAAATGTTTGTCTTTATTGAAATCGACTCATCACGTAAGAAAGAAAATGCAAACGGAGTGAATGCTTTGTGCAAAAAGCAGGTTGTTGTCAACTTACCAGGCCGTTAGTAAAAAAAACAGCTGTATGTAAATAGTTTTTCAAATGCTTTCGAAAAAGTAAGATTGCAGAAATTGGTGTCGAAAAATTGGCGACTTAAAGATTGCTTTATTTAGGAATGTCTACATTTAAAAAATCAGAAAATCCGCCCTCAGCCATGCCGACACGCAAAAATACTTTTAGAATTTTGTGCTTATATTTTTATAAATGTCTCTATCTGTGAGAGATGACTTTACGACGCTAACACTGCCTGCGTTAGTGCAAGCGAGTAAAAGTCACGAAGCAAAACGTTTTGAAAAGCAATGAAAATGACTGGAGTTTGGGTAATTTTCGGTAGTGGTTTGACATTTACATTTCGAAATTGAGCCTTAAAGATCATCACATCAAATTGTTGAATTTTAATAATTTTATCTGGAAACTGTACTGTGTTTATATTTGTAGACTGTGATGTTGTTCATACATATTTAATGATTTTCGCAACTGTCATTTCATTTTTAAAAGTTGAACCAAAATTTTTTGTTTAAATATTTAGCTGAGGTAAATTACTTTGTTTCTACAATATTTGTAGCTTTCACCTAAAGAGGTATTTTGATTTTTATCATGCTTGCAAGACTTTCAAGTTCCTGTTTTATTGCAATAGTTCTTGTATCTGTAAAAAAACTGCGTGAGCTGTGAAGAATGCTTTGAAAAATTAAGACCTACAAGAAAAAACACAAGAACTTTTTCGTAGCCTTGAGATCAGTCTTTAAGTCAAATTATCTTAGCCCAGTAACCTTACCTTAAACAACGGAATGTTTGAGTTAAGGTTTTACTATGTGTTTAGCTCATAGTGGTTTCGTTTCGCCTATTAATCAATTTGTCAATGTCTTTTGTTTTTACGAACACTCATTTGTTAAACTTCATGCAGGAAAAAGCTTTGTTGCTTCGTGCGACAGACAAACATTTACTGGTCACCAGAAAATGCAGAAAAAAAATCATTCTTTTCGTTTGATTAGCAGTGCGTAGCGTGTCATGAGACCATATCGATTACAGCACAAGAAAAAAGCATGTACAGTATAACACTTTTAACAATGAGTGCACCTGGTCAAGAGTTTAGCAGCCACGAGCTTACAAGGTGCTTGCCTTATTGCATTGCACCCTGATCTTTTCAGCTCCTCAAAGCGTACTGACGGGGATTTCCTTTTCTTTGACCTACAGCAGAGGCGGGAAACCTTTTTCGGTTTGCGTGCCGATATTGGCTAATTCTATGACAGAATTCCTCCGGGTGCCAACCAAAATTTGTTAGAACATAGTACTTGACATCCTTAAAGGTGTACGTGAAGAGCCTTGAAGAAATGATACAAATTCACCCAAACAGTGAAAACACAATATAACAGGTTGCGAAACGTTCTAGTGGATTGTTGTACTCTTGGTCTTTATTGCGTAACAATAACACGGCAATAAATCTTCAAATGTTCACTTCAAGTTACGGTAGTAGGCGTTTTGTGCATGTGACCAGGGCTCCCACTGAGTTTTTTCCATCTAGATTTTTGATCTGTTATTTTTAGTCGACCTGGGTGTCATGGTTTAATTATGAAAAATCGACTTAAATGTGGGTTGTTTGAAGTGATAAATTCATCAGCAACTTCAATGTGTTCAATAATATAAAGATAACTTTATATTACAGTGTTTACACGTGCACATCAGGTGAGAAAGTATGCATATCTGATGAAGCAGAACGTGTTCAGTCGGTTTCATATTCTCACATACGATCATTGTCAGGGTTATACACAGGGGTGTATTTAAGGGAAGGCAAGCTAGGCACTTGCCTCGGTCCCCCTTTTTAGAGCCCCCTCAAGGTATTTCCGACCACATCATAATTCAGTACTCTGCCTTCAAAGGAGCCCCCAATAGCAACTGTAACGTACAAATAGGCTACTTTGCTTTCGAAGGGGCCCCAACAGCAGTTGCAATGTGTAAATACCTTGCTTTCAATTGGGCACAAATTAACTGTATTGTATAAGCACTTTTCTTTCAATGGGTCCCCCAACTTCACTGATTTCCAGTGCTTCATATTTCAATTTGGGAATTTGGGGGGTCAAAGCTCTCTCTGGGTGGCTAAAGGGTGAGGGGTCTGAATATTGGGCTCCCTGTGGCAGGGTGCCCCCCTATTGGGAAGTATGGAGTGCGGCTGATACGGCTCTGTTTGTAGCCATATGGCATCAAAAGCGCATAAGGGTTAAATTAAATAACGGATTGTTGACAAATGAAAATGAAGAAACGGACACCGAGTTTCATCAGATAATATACTGCGACTTGTAAGTTACTAACTTTTTCTATTGAACAGGAGAGGATCTCGTTTCCGAGGCCTCGCTCACGTGCCAGGTAGAAGTGCTCGCGTGCCAAGTTCGGCACGCGTGCCAGGGGTTGCCCATTCCTGACCTACAGTGTTTGTTCACCAGTGGTGATAGGTTGCCGCGGCGATCTTACGCTGCTATAAAAATGTAGTCAACCTTGACACAACAGTTTGCTCATTGTGAAACACCTGCGAACCTGAGAAATTGTGTGTAGTTTCTGACTAGGCCCAATTCTTTGTTTATGTGCAAATTGGACAGCTCGTTGCACTTCCGATATTAAACTTTATAATCTGTTTCCACAAACCACTTTTTCGGCAGGGTCGGTAGATACGTCAGCGCAACGGCCAGGCGAACTCTCATAAACGGCCAAAGCTTCGTGCAAACGTGATTTTCAGGAAATAAATTGCAGATCAGAAGTTGGATCGACCGATTGATTACATAACAATGGTCATTATGCGTGGTAAACTATTTCCATTCTCTGGGTTTGGAATGTTAAGCTGGGTAATTTCAATTGTTAGGAAGGGAAGCGTGATCGTGCCTGAGCGCAAATGGAGACATTTTGAGTGTTTACATTTCGGAATGTGGTACTACATGCAAATTTGGCCAAAATTCGGCCAAATTTTCAAAAACACAGTACTCAAAAATGGCCCAAAGGCTAAACAAAATACTTTCGGGCGCGGCCAAACCACTTCTACAAAACGACCAATTTTCACAATTTGACCGCAAAAAAGCCAACTTTCCAACCCTGTTTTCGGAGCACCTACATCAGTTGCACATAATTTTTTTGTGAGGCTCGTATTTTACATCCCCTCAAATAACAGCTTAACTGTGGCAGTTTGTAAATGTTGCATGTTCAAATCTACAACACGAAAACATCTATATGGTTTAATCAAACAAATAGCATCATTGTACAGAGGCCCACGTTTGTGCTGCGTGCATGGCCGTCTGCATGCAAAAAACGTAGGCGTAGACAGGGGGACCATGTCATCCCCAATTTTTAGCAGTCAGTTTGTGCTTTGAGAGACGATACCCAAACAAAATAGTGTTATTCGCCTGAAATCAAACATTTTGCCCCCCAAAATTTTGGGCTAGCTACGCCACTGGCATAAAAGCGAAAAGGGAGTGGTGGCCCGGTCTAATTTCACAATTGGCATGTTGTTGCAAGTTGTTTATAACCAATCAGAAAAAATAATTATTTCTGCCATGTTTGTAAACTAAAAAATGTTTTGGTGCAAAATAATACGGTGAGAGGTGTTTTGGCATTAAATGTTTCACATAATTTTGTAAATAAACTGCACTTAGGTCGAAAATAGTGAGAAAATGACTCTATACCTTTCCGAATGGGCTACATGGTTAGAAGAGGACTCAGTGCGTATAACAGAGTAAACCACACAAAGCCGATTAACTTGCATGATTTTCATTAATTTGTTTCATGAATGTGGGAGATGTCAGTTCATGCTTCCATTCACTTCTCATCTATTTGTCTTTCCATCGCATTTGTGTCAATCACACAGTGGTGTCGGAGCTGGGTTGTGCAAGCGCACCCTCTAAGTTTTGATTTGTTAAAAATTTGGGCAAAATCTCAAAAAAATTGGGAAAAGAAGTTTCGATATTTTTTAACAATACAGTAACAATGAAATTATATTTCTTTGTTATTGAGTGTGTAATTAAAAGTTTATTATGTCACAGAAAACACATTAAAGATATATGAAATCAACAAAGTGTTTCTAGTAACTACATGTTTTAGTGTGTGAGATTTGATGAGTAACTGACTCACATGAAAGTTGGGGAAAAAAAACATTTCATTTACGTGCTTTATTAATTGTGCACTGTAGGAGTCGAGTATGAGTCCATGCCAGGCAATACAGAAAGGCTGTGTTTTTAATTTTAAGTACGGTGTTTGGATGAACACATTTTGCCATACAGTATGTTGCATGTTGCATACATCTCCTCAGAAAGGTGTGAGGTTTCTTGCTGAAAGCAACCATAGGCGTAGCCACTGGGGTTCAAGGGGGACATGACCCCCAACATTTCTAGCACATTTTGTCAGTTTTTGCTTTTGAAAGGAGGTGTCCCAAAAAAATATTGTTGTTTGCAAAAGATTTGTCCCAAAAGTTTGGGCTGGCTACGCCACTGAAAGCAACAAGTGGAATGTGAATAGAACGCCAAATCTCAAAACTGTGGGAAAGATGCTTAAAGTACTGAGCCAGGTGGCTTCTGACAATGTTCTTGTACAACCTAGCGTACTTTTTTCAGTTGAGTTATTAAGAACGAAATTTTAAGTACCAAATTTTCTATTTTCAAGTCTGTGGCAACATAGTAGACTGGAAAATAGAATGTACCAACAGGTACAGAAAATCTGTGGGGACAAAGTTTGTTGCAAAAAATTTTTTGGGCAACTTTGGGGGAATTTCGGGAAAAATAAAATGTATACCCCCAAAAACATTGCCTGCTCCTACACTTATGCGATCACATGACCTGATATCATTGGTTCCCCAGCAACAACAAAAACTGAAGTACACGGTGATTACAGACATATACGTTGCTCTGAATAATCGTCGTATATAAGGCAAGTGCCAGATGACATAAAACAAATAAAACGGATTGAAACCAAACAGCAGCTACAGTATGAAACAATTATTTCAGCTGCAATTTTTCCTATTTTTGTGCGGCTACTAAGATCCTAACGCATGAAAAGAACAAGCTTTGCTTTTATAAACTTACAACTGGTCTCTGAAAACTTTAAATTAAGTCTAGAGCAGTAATCCCCACTTTGTTAAGCATGCAAAGTAAAGAAAGAATAGCAAATTATTAAAGCAACACTCCATTAATAAGTTGAGGTACAGTATATATGGGTGGTTATTTTCAATTTAGGTGCAGGTCACTACACAATGAAAATAATTCCACCAGGCATAAGTCAGGAACGGATTTCCCTATAGGCTGTAAACGCCAGGGTCTTCTACAGTGCTCCCCCTAAGAAAATATTACATTGAACAAATATTTGATTTACTGAGAATAAATATTTCAAGGTTGAAAAAACAGAGTTCAAAATGATTTACAAACTTTGTGAATTATTAGAATACGTATAAAATCTTATCAAGATATGAACAAAGTACACATTTGATTCAAATATCTTCTTACTTTTGTGCTTTCCCAATGTTTGGCATATTGCAAGTGCGTGAGAATGAAGTTTCACTCATCATTGCGCAAATGGTCTGGTGGTACTGCGCATTTGCGTACCTTAGAGAAGAAACATTGGTGTTCTAACGGGTTTCCATCAGTGCCAACGTGACCACTGGTCAAACCACATGCAGACTATGCACCTGATCAAAGCTTAAGATTTTACTGCAGATACGAGGTATCTGTAGGGCTAGCAGTATCCTTAAGTGAAAACAAAGCAAAAACCAACATTATTTAGGCCTACCTTCTAATAATAGTGAGAACGACTGACTTATTTATACTGATTTAAGTTAACAATGTCTCACCCTGAAACAAAAATATTTCTGTGGTTGGGATTGGTTCATTTTGGGAAGTTTGATCCAGAGTATAGGATATCAACATAAGTCAAGGTGTATGAATTATGAATTAATAATATCACAGTGCTTCTTCTGAGCCTGAACGATACAGCAGTTTTGTTAGCATTTCCCTGACGTAAAGCTCGTTTAATATTTTTAGTTGTGATTTTCTTCCATTTTTATTTTCTTAAACAAAGTCATTCAGAAATCAGATTTGATATTGAGTAGTTGTGCAAATTCATACTGCTCCCTTCAGAAGCAGTTTATACTGCTCCAATATTTTAAGCAAAATCTTTTTGCTTTTCATGAGTTTGAACAACAAACAAAAGTCATCTTGCTAAATGGTAACTACAGAGCTCCACCACAAGCAGAAAACGAACAGCAAGAAAATGGAGTACATTTTCAGGAGGGTATAAACAATAAATGTAAAGAAATGTGGACTTTTCTTGAGATTTTCATCGGTGGAGATTTTCAACCAGTCTTATTTTCTCCTAGGTTTTTCAGGTTTTGTCCTTTACTTTGTGATTCATCACTGCTTACTATGAGTGCAAAAAGATAAGAAATCAGAAGTTTTCAGCTATTTAAAAAAAGTCAAATGTGAATTTCTTGCTAGAAGTCATAATATTTCTTCGAACAAAGGGCTTTTAAACACATTTTCACATTTGTGTTAATGCAAATGTGTGCATGTTAGAAAGAACACATGAGAGAGGTAATCGACTACTGTATGTGTATCGCGCTCTTTGCATGTTTTGCCCAGCAGGCAGCGCTGTTAGCTGGAATCGCCAAGGTTGCAACTGGCAAAGCATGCAACGAGTGCAAAACACTTCGTCATTTGGGACTGGTCTGTGTTTAAATGCTCGGACACAAATGTAGTTTTCGAAACAGCTATTTTCTTGATTCTGGTCGTAAGAAATAACAAAAGCTCCTCAAGCATTTACGGCAAAACCAGCTACTACCTTCCCAGCATTTGTGTATATTACTGTTATCTTGAGATACCTTTTTGCTGTAACTCTTCTCTGAATCGTCTGAACCTGCGATTGTTGTTTTTTCGCTGATTTCCTTATGTTTAAGAGCGTTGCTCTAATTAACTACCAGAATAAATTGCTCAAGAAACTTTGGTATATTCACTAAGTTTTGTGTAATGTGTACCTGATATAATTAATTTTCCATTCAACTTGAGGTGCACCAAGACAATTGAAAATATTAATGTGTAAAAGCGATCAGAAGCCTGAGCTGGAGTCGGAGCCATGCTATGAAAACAGAGAGCTCCGGAGCTGGAGCCACACTTATGAAAACCAAGAGCTCCGGAGCTGGAGTCGGAGCCATGTTCATGAAAGGAAGATCTCCAGAGCCAGAGCTGTATCATTTTTACGACGGCTCCGGAGCCCTGGAAATGACAAATGACATGGTAGCAATGGCAGTTAATTGGCAAAAAAGAATGCGGCCCAAAATGCAAAAAGAAAGATAACCCACAGGTTTGGGCTACATCTTTGCCCCAACTGCTAACTCTATCAGAGACAGAAGAAAAATTAAACAAGAAAGCAACGATCACCTACAAAAGGCCTATTACCCAGTGGCGAAACTGACGGGGGCAGGGAGACGAGCCGCCTCCCTCTCCAGCTAAATGTAAAAACTGGGATCCCTTTGGCTGGCATTTGGTATTATTCTTTTGGTTTTGTTTTCTGCGTTTTGAGGTGTTTTCATTTTTTTAGCTTGTATAGACATCCACGCCATCCGGATTCAGTATCATTTCTTAACATTTTTTCTGAGTGTGTTGGCTGATGGGCCTCTTCAGCTAAGTTTTCCTCCCTTGCTCAAACCTCTAGTTACGCCACTTCTGCTACCATTGGGCAAAAACTAACAAACTGCAAGCACCTTGATTTAAACCAAGGCAAAAACGCAAACCGAAGGTGTGTCAAGGCCTTGCAAGCATTTTACACTTTTCTGTTGCCATGGAAAACATAACAGATCCATGGTACCTCTTGTTTCACCCCAAGGACTCTAAAGACGCGGATTAAAGCCTAGTTTGCAAAAAAATCTTGAGCCAAAAAATAGCTCATCGAGTTGGCGCTCAGGCCAGGTATACTTGGCCAAAAAGGCGAAAACATGCCCCCATTGTGACGTCACCCACAGAGAACCCCAAATCCGAAATGAAAATTTTTTTTCAATTTGAACTAGAAGACTTGCTGAATCCTTAGAGGGTTTTAACAGCTCTCTAGCTCAATCAGCTGGCGAGTTATGGCGTTGCAAAACTTGGTCAAAAAGTGGCCGGCATGGGGCTTAAAGGGTTCAAAAATAACGACAAAAAATAACTTTCCCACTGAACCAAAACTTGACCTGCACAAAATACATTTATGTAGCGGCCTTTCTGACATGCTATGGATAATATGTTGGCCAAAAACCATGAGGAAATTTTCCACGAGATGGTCATCTCACCGCACTAACTGGAACAAGCCTGATTGCAAATTTGACAACCACCAAATGGCTCTATCGCGACGCTGTTCAGTGGTGAACCATGGTGTAGCAAATAAATCAGCATTACATGAAGCTTACACTGTTATTTTTGTAGAACAACCCGATTTTTACCCTCTGAATACTTGTAAGAACAAACAGTATCAAAATGACGCAAAAATTAATATTCAAAGCATGATTCTGCCCCGTGTAAAATTATTCTTGCACAAATTTTTTCACGTTGCTGTTTTCGCGTGGCCTGACATATTTCACCACACAGTGAACTAGCTTGTCGTTAACTCTCACAGCGTTCAGCATTTCAAATCGCCTCGTGTTACCCTATAATTACTAAGTTACTGAGTTCAGCTTTAATTACTGCTTTATACTGATTATTACTGAGTATAGCTTTGAATTTTGATAACGCTCTCTTAGTCCCTATACTTTGGCTGCTGGCCTCCCATAAACCATCGATCTTGCACATTGTACCATAGCGTTCTGTGAGTCATTATACGACGGCATTGTTGGCTGTTGCATTGCTCGACTTGCGCCGTCAGATACTTTCAGTATTGCAGTGGGAGCAATTATTTGGGATCAACATGTTTTCAAGTTTTCTATTTGTCGAAATTTGTATTCTGATTTAGCACTGAGTTTGTTTGCTTTCTATGCTGTAGTTTAGCCTTGCAGCATTTCACCCGTAAGCGTGGCTTGCAGATTATAGGATTGAGGATGCGTAGTGATACGTGAAATCGATTTCCTATTAAAAATTTATTGATTGATTCAAACTCTTCACCTGTGTTGAGACTAGTTACTTGTATATAGATATGTGCAAGTTTGAATCATGGAAAAAGGTGAAAGCAGAGCCCATTCCCCTGATTCCTCGAAAACTTAACAGCAAACTTTTAAGCTTTCATAAGTACATTCCTCAGGTTGTGCTTTTTAAATTGTGTCCGTAGTCGCATTAGACTACAAAATAGGCAATTGGCTCTAAGATATCACAGTATATCAGTTTTTTCAACGTTTTTTCTGCATCTGCTTTGTTTTTAAAACCACAAATGCATTTATAATATATAATGATGCTCCAAAGTCAGCCGTCACATGCTTAATCCTAGATGGACACAAGACACAGATCTGTAACTTTTGAAATGTATGCTTTAAATAGCATTGAAATGGATTTTTGGTCACGGATACCTGCAGGTTTTGATTTGCCACGTTTGGATGGACTCAAATATTTTTTCTTATTTGGAAGCACTGCATCTTGTGGTTTTTCGACAGTGAAACGGTTTGTTAGGCCTGTGGGCAGAGATGAGCACGGATCAGGACTGGATCGGACTGGATCAGGACTGAAGCCAATTTTTGGCGGATCAGGACTGGATCGGACTGCAATTTTTTTGAAAATTGGCGGATCAGGACTGGATCGGATTCAGAAAATTTTTCTTGTTTTAATGTGATTATTCTGAAAATATCAAAAATTTTAGTTGTGATCCGATTTCACAGGTTTGCTAAATGGTAGTGTATATTTTGCCACCAAATGCAAAAACGCTACTGGGACTATTTTGCAATTCGAACTGTATCCACCTTTGTTCACTTATAACGTTCAGTTCTAGAAGCAACGTGAACACAGTTGAGTGGTAAGTGTCAATGCCTGCTGTGCCATTGTTCGTTGGTTCTGCTCTCATCATTTCCTTTGGCCTAGCTTGTAGAGGTTACACCTTTGATAGGAATGCTTTTAATGTACTTTTTCAAAAAGTTCAGGGTTTAGGGTTTACATTTAGTGTTTAGGTTTACAGATTAGGTTTCGGTTTTAGGTTCAACTTTTAGGTTTAGGTATTTGGGTTGATGTTTGAATTTTGGGTTTTGGTTTTGCGTTTTGAGTTTAGGGGTTGGGTTTAGGTTTTGGATTTAGGTTTTGGGCTTAGGTTCAGGGTTTAGGTTTTGGGTTTAGGTTCAGGGTTTAGGTTCAGGGTTTAGGTTCAGGGTTTAGGTTTTGGGTCTAGGTTTTGGGTTTCAGGCCATATGTAACAAAGACCTTATGTTAATCCAAGTGTATCGTCCTTGTCACTTGACCAATCCGAGCAATCGGATTCTCCTAATGGCAAAATAACTCCAGCAGTGCTTTTCCCTATGAAGCCTAATAGACACTTCCTTGTTAACTTTTGGAAACACAAAAGGCTGTGTCTATTTTGCCTCTTGATTCAAAAGCACTGCTGGAACTATTTTGACTTCAACCAATCGTATTTGGCTAAAGGCAAAATAGCTCCAGTTGTTTTCTGCCTCATGAGGCAAAATATAAATACATGATTTTACATTGGTGGATCAGGACTGGATCGGACTAATGATTTTGAAAAATTTTGCGGATCAGGACTGGATCGGATTCAATTTTATCGGATCAGGAGTGGACTCGGACTGAAAAATTTCACAGTCCGCTCATCTCTGCCTGTGGGCTATGAAGCATTTTTGACTAAATGCTTGAGGGGTGTTTGGTCTAGGGCCGTTGTGGCCGGGAGGGCCACGGAGAATTGTGTTGCTAGATTTTTTTAAGTACAAAATAGGTAAAATTTTAAATGAACAATATTTTTGTAAACATGCACATTGTGCTCTTCTGTGCATTGGTTTGATTCAAACGTTACACACTTGAGTCGACTGTCCATTGCTCCGTTATCGTGATGATTGTAGAAGAGAATCCAACTATTGAGTTTTTCTCTTTTTTCAGCCATGTTGAAAGCAGTAACCAATATATAAGGTGTATAAATGAATATGAGGAAATTTTGTTGAAAAACTTACAGGCCTAGCGCATGAGCGTCGGAAGGGGGAGGCAGTGCCGTGGCAAGGGTAAGTGAGGCCCCCCCCGAAATTTCACGTGGGGCCCCCCATACGCTATTGGCCTATTATTATGAATTGCAGTAAAAAG
>Ga0210059_1004207_pt1 | contig 23193 bp, 15 predicted proteins | sample Ectturendosymbi2_FD_188042 | JGI IMG/M metagenome (GOLD analysis project Ga0210059, IMG submission 188042) | Ecteinascidia turbinata endosymbiont from Florida, USA - Sample 2 (SPAdes) (version 2) | ecosystem: Host-associated > Tunicates > Ascidians > Unclassified | place: Key West, Florida...
AGTCTCGGTCTCGAACTTCAAGTCTCGGTCTCGGAGTTTATGATGAAGTCTCGTCTCGAAATTTTAACCAGGTCTCGGTCTCGAAGGTCACGGTTTGGACTACATCAATGGCTGTAATAATAATTCAGCACGACATTTACAAGCTCACAGTTAAAAATTACAGCTAGTTACTGTAGTCTTCGAGATCCGGTTTTTACCGCGGAGGTGTGCAGACGTGTCTCTCGTAATCTTGTGCATTGCTAGGATTGACTCCAGTTGTTTTGTTGTAGAGGATGGTTATTAGTGTTTCATCATAAAAATTAACCGTACAAGCAACCATTGTTATACCATGCTCGTGGAACGTTAGATGATCCGACAAAATTGCTAGTTACGTATTGTTGACATGCCCGTAGCTTGGTGGTAAATGCGTCGGCTTCGGTGCTGGTAGGTCTGGAGTTCAACTGAGCCTTGATTTACAAAGACTTGTAAATTGGTACCGCAGCCTTGTTGCCAGGCTCAGTGTACCGAATAGCTGCCGGGACCATCTCTTGGGGGCAGTAGTCTGGAAGTACAAGAGAGTCAGATGACTGAAGACCTTGTAAACATTTGCACAGTTGTGGGGCTCTGTGACCGCCGTTTTCATGAAGTGTCGTCAAAACTCCAAGTCTTTAGTAACTGCACCTCAAATCTACAGGAAAAGAGCAACTGGAAAAGCTTTCCAAAAATATAACGAAATACTGTCTTGTGCCATATCCAACACGGCTGAAGACTTCAGCCAGCCAGAAGTCTTGTAATAGGTCGACTTTTAAATTGGGATGTAACAAGTCTTGCATTTCCATTCTGACGCATCGAGAGACAAAAGGAACTCCCGGTTAACGCAGACGTTCGAAATAAACTTGCTCCATATTGCAGAGGCTTGACGAGGGGAGCAGCGTGGGCACAATTCCCCGACGACGAATCACTGTTGGGGGGACGAAAAGTATCAACAATGTTACAAGCACTCTCTTACTACAGTACATTTGCTTCTGAAATAACTCAAGTTCGAACATGAGGCCAAACTTGCTTCTTGCCCCGGGCGCCATATAACCTCGTCACGCCCCTGACATGATGTAACCCAGTTTATAAAAAGTTATGTTTCAACTTGTGCGGATTTTAACAGACACCACGGAATTTGCTGAAGTTCTTAACCAGATTGCTTTGGAATTCTTGTGTCGCGCTTGCTGCTATTCAGCTCTAATTTTACGCTAGTAGTTAAGGTATGTGTAACACATTGGACCTTGTTATTGTCTCATTCAGTTGCTATAGTAAATTTTTCACCGGAGTCAAGTGAGTTTTCAGGTAGTGACCATTCGATAATTACTAACCTATCCATATTAATGGTCTTGAAGCCAACGATGAGCAACGTCTTGCCTACATGGAATAGGATTAAGTATCTGTCTGTCAGCGAAAGCTTTTATTCTCGAATTTAACCTACGTAAGGCTGCAAATTTCTCGATACCTCAAAACTAAATCCACGAATAAAATTGCCGTTGCCTGGTGGAACAAGGATTAGAAGTTTCACTGAAGCTCATTATTGAGTAGACTCGCATTCAGGGATGTAATACTAAAAAAGAGGTGTGGGAACGCCGTTCCCACACCAAATGAAAGGAAGATTGCACCAAATAGTTCGCATAAAGTGAGCATTCGCCTACAAGAATTTCCACACTGGATCTTCCTGTTTCACTGTAGACTTTGACTGGCAGTGCGAATCTGCGTGTCGCCAGCACATCTGTGAGATCGCAGCCATGTGTTGTGGTTAAAATTAACCCCAACATGCTTCTACAAGAAAAACAATGACTATGTGAAAAAGAGTACTCCTCTGTTACTTTGGAAAGAACTGAAGAAACAATCGTATATGTTATGTGCAACAAACACATGAATATTGCAAAAACAATATGTGTGAATAAGTTACTAACCTGAATTGTTACTAACCAGTATTGTTGTGTGACATGGGGTAGAAATCACAGCAAATTCAGGAAATAACAATTATCACCCCATAAAGTAAGAGAGTAATGCTATCTGAACAGTGGCGCCGGTGTATTGAATAGTACCAATGGGACTTTAACAATTACGAAAGTGAAAAAGAATGAGCGAGTCAGTCTGAGATACTGTGTGGGAAACAGGGTGTAGCAGAAGGACTTTGCTCATTCAGAAAAAAAAACAGAATGAAAAGACTTAATGGTCAATACAGAACATCCTAAAGAAACCATTGGTCAAAGCAAAAAGCAATGCTTGAAGCAAGCATGGTAAGGGCAGACACCAGGTGTGCCGGAAACAAACGATGTACAAGGGAACTGTATAAATAGAAAAGGAGAAAAGAACTATTACCAAATAAGTTAAAGATGCAATGCTACCCGAGCATTGGTACGGGAGCATTGGTACATTAGCATTGGTACAGGAGCTTTGGTACAGTACCAAAGGTACAGTACCAATGTAGGGGTCACGTGTGATAAACCTAGATATATATAAGAATTTGTGGATAAAAGGGCCACAATTTGGAGGTCAGAATCATTCTGACTTTGGCAGTCTGTGGAGCTTGCGGGTAGTAGTGGCAAGCCCATACAAAATTCTGAACCTGACTTTCTTGAACTCACGGGTAGTAGTGGTGAGTCTGCTATAAGTCGCAAAGGTTCTAGGGTAGTTAAGGATGTATATTGCAAACAATAGTCAGGCATCGTTTCGAATCAAAATGTAAGTACAAAGCTCCGTAATATTTTATGTAATAGATAAGTTCTGTCAAAATTTTACTCAACTTTGAACTTGTAGAAAAATTCAGTAAAACTAAAAAAAGGAAACAGAGTCCTGTCAAAATTTTTTATGATTTCATACTTAGAAAAATCCCGTAGGAAGGGGGGTCCATAATGTTAGGATTTATTGTTCATGTTTTCATGTGCATGGTTATGTTGGATGTTAAGAGTCGCAATGCGTACCTTGATGGTTAATAAACATGTTATCCCTTACATGGTGTATGTGGTCCTGTTGCTGGCAGCTAGGGTCAGTAACATTGACTGCAGCTATAGTGTTGTAGTCTCTAATAGGACTTAGCCTCGAGATCCCACGTACATGAAGATTTAAGTGATATTAACGTTAAATTGATAAAGCGTTATGGTAACTTGTTTTCGTCCGAGTCTTTCGTGGACAGGAATGCTGAGCTAGGGTTTTTGGTCCAGCGAAGGGCATCGGCCGCAAAACATGTTTTAATGTAATCTAGTGCAAAAAGTTGTGGGAACGCCGTTCCCACCCTACTACACCCCTGTTCGCATCCCACAGCTCGATGAAAATGGCATCGTGGCAAGTAATATCAACACAAAGTAAACACACTGGTATATCTGCTCCAGGCTGTAAGCCCATCAGTTTTCTGAATCTACATTTAAAATCCGATCACGAGATAAACGAAAAACTTAGTTTTTCAAAACAACAATTAGAGATGCATAACATATTTCTCCAGGTTATGGCAAGTTTGTTATTCTTGTTCAACAATATGTAGATCACGGGTGTAATACCACTCAGTCAAGGCTGCATTGGCTAAACACCTAAACAGGTGCCTTGTACTTTTTTTGGATGGTCACTGTTAGTCGCGTTCTAGTTTCAACATAGAAGTCTCAATGCTACGAAGCAATCTGTTCTCGCTAATTACAAGGTCGCAAAGCAAGCAATGGTCAAAGTAGGGGCGTGCAGAGGTCTGGTGGTGCCTTGGTCAAGTACTTCATTTGTGTTCCCCCTTAGCAAATTCTAGTATTGAGAAATGTGAGAAATAAGGGTATTTTAAATACGTAAACCATAGTGTTCGTAAAAAAATTAAGTTTCGGAAAATTAAATCCATACAGCATGTATTAGTAGCCTTACAATACGAAGAAGCATCTAGTTACAGCATTTTTATGACTTCGATGCCCGGACCGTCGCCTCGTTTGCCCCGACCCTTCTTTACACGCCCGTCAAAGTAGCCATTGCACGGATGTTTTCGACAACATGGTAGTGAAAAATTTCCCGTGGTAATAAGTCTACACATGTCTTCTTCGTAAACTACCAAAGACCATCAAAAGTGAAGGAAAAACCTGATTTTTTAAAGTATTCCAGCTTAGATTTATTTTCGTGAATTAAGTTGAGACGGCCGTTACGAACGCGTTCGTTCTTCCGCTAAAACACTTGGCAGAAAATGGCAAATAGCCGTATCATGAAGAAAACAGGAAGACTACAAGACTTGTTTGTTCACAAAGGTTCTGTTCCGCAAAACATTTGTAGAAAACAACATACCTGCATTTTCCAGTCACATTTTTAACCTTCCTGCTAGCGTGACAAGGTGTGCCGAATAATGTTGCCAGCAGCAAGGAAGCAGAGCATTTTTCCATGTGTACAGTTGGTTTAAACGTTTTCTCCTGCACGCTGGAAAACGGTCAGTGATGCCCACATGTTATCGAGGAGTGGCTCATTTCATTAACATCCGTCAAGCCGTTGAACACTCAGCATATGGAACATGCTCAGTGATTACCAAAGTAGACGAGCGCGTTTGCAAAACAGAAATAAATGATTGTACTTGCAAAGCTGATACACATTATTTTATCCAATTTTGGCAAAATTCTTGAACATTTTAACATTCACATTGAAGCATCATTTGAAGCATCATTGTATTTTTTCGCTGGTGTTACTACTTTTCGTGATTTTTTGAAAGGTGCAATTTGTAGACCTAAATTTTAGAACCAAAATTCGGGAAAGACGTCGATATGAAACATTGTGGTAGTACGCTGGTGTGATGTTTTGCTTTCACGCCAACTCATGGATTTATTCTGACAACTTCAAGGCTCGCTTTACAACGCCCCTTACTTGCGCGGGTGTTTGTCGCTTGAGGGCAGTTGAGTGTGCAACAGTAGGGTAATTGTCGACAATGAATTGCTCCTGCGAGGCAAGCCACTGGTTACAAAAGCCCTGCTTTCTCGCCACAATGAACATTGCTAAGAAATCACTGGTTTGGGCGTCAACAGGAAAGACCGAAGTTAGCGTCACGACGCATGCTTGACGCAATGCGGGCATGACATAGCCAATGAGAGCTCGAGGCGGTTGCTAGGCATCGATTTTGCAACATGTCAATGCTAATCTTGTTAGTGCGAAAATCTTCGTTTCGGTTGTGATCACATATGCGCTGTCTAGGAAACAACACTGAATGAAAATATGGCAGTCGAAGCGATTTACTTTCTGGAAATGAAAGACGCACAAAGCTGCGCAACGCTAGGATAAACGCCGTCTTTTCATAAGCAGCCGCAAGTATTATGTAAGGCCAAAGATCGATTCAACCAATGTGTTTCAACAACACATAAATAGTTGAAGTTGGTATTTTTGCACACAGCAGGCCAGTCAGCATGTGCTAAAAATTGCAGTTTGGCAGTTGGGTGGTGTTCTTGATCGCAGAAACACCTGTCATTTTGCTGAAGTAGTCTGAATAAAGCTCCCAAAAAACTAGTTTTAAAAAAACAGGGTCATTTCGGTGATAAGAATATTCGGCTGTACTTTGTTAGGTTTAGGTTAACGCGTTGGTAAAGATCGGCTGCAGATGAAGTGTTTCTTTACATTTTGTAACTTGGAAGTGGGAAAGAAGGGCAGGGTCCCTGCATATACTTATCTGCAAAAATATAATATTTCTGAGAGGACAGGCTCTCTGCAGGTTGCGAAGAAATATCAGTAATCGTAAGTTTGATTTACCTGGTCCGGCATTTCGTTTTTATGCTTCTAATTGCGGATCACCAGCAGAAATATCGAAAATCCTAAAGTGCGTCTGGATATAGGTGGAGGTTTTAAGAGCTTTCAGGCAGAAGCTTTCACATGCTTTGATCTGGGTGACCTTCCTCAACAGCTGCTAGTGGAATCGACAAATTATCTAATTTCTTTTATAAGTTCATATGGATCGTATCATGGCGAAAAACAATCAATATGCCGATGTAAAATGAAATTTAACTTGATTGCTGCAAATACGAGCGTCCAGTTTATTGTACATAAAATATAGTTTGACTGCTGCTGAAAAAACAACTGATCTGCTATGTTCTTTCAATCCAGAATACTTTTTCAATCAACCCTTTCCCTTGATTTTCAGCTTTCACAGTGCTGAAACGAGCAGCTTCACTGATTTCTTTTTGTATCTCCCCAACTCCACTTAAAATTGCCTCTTCAAAATGCATTAAGTTCATGCGATTTTTTCTGCAAAATGCGTTCCACACCTTTTTTAAGTTTCGTCTGTCGGTACAGTGTTATAGCTCGAACATTCTGTGCTTCTTTCTCGCGTTTGCGTGTAATTTCTGGTAACGATCGCCTTAAGTAAAACATTAATTACGTGTTTAAGTCACAAAATAAGCTTTTGCCAGCAAGCTCCACTCCCAGAATTTCATTCGCCTTTGTTGATGATCGTAACATTGCCTTGGATGGCGCATGCTCGTTACGTTTTGCTGAAGACTGCGTCGCAACCATAATGTTTGAAATTGTTGACCAAAAAGCTGAATTCTTACAGTTGTTACAGCAAGAAAGCTTATAAATTACGTTATGACCAGGCTTAATAATGAGTGTAGAAAACGGCTAGTCCGTCAAGATCAATTTGACTTTTACAACGCTTTTCATCACATCAAGCAGAAGTTTATAGAGAAGTTTTATTATATTGAGTATTTAGAAAGAGCAACGGGAACAGCAGGCAAAAAAATAAATTTTTCTTCAATTAAAAATGCCTTGTTTTCGTGATGATGACGTTTTACTGCAATGATTTTGATCAACACGCAACCCTAAGGACATCGGTTTCATACTTTTCTGAAAAATACCTACGTGTTTCAATTACAGCATGTTTTCGGTGACATCTTTTTCATCACTTCGCTTGCGAAACATTTACTCACTGCTGCGTTGGTTTATAGCCGACTTCAAAACTTTGTGATAGGCCTGGGTTAGGTAGCAATTCAGCCTCGGTTTCAATAATCTAGTTTTGGGCTCTAGCGCGTCATACCGGGGTTTTCCGGAAAGCCTTCCAGTCTTTAGTCCGCCCATGGGCGCTTATTTTAGGTGGGGGTTTATATGGTGCTAATATTTGAGTTGAAATATTAGACGGTACGTACCGTATACGTCCAATGTTATACTTACACGGTACGTCCAATGTTATACCGTACTGAGTTTGAATACTATTTGTGGACTTTATGATGGCTTACAATTATATAGCCTTGACAAAAATTTTGAGATAAATATGGATTATAACTTCATTTTTTAATTTATAACCGTAACAACTTCAAATGTGTGGGTTTTGTGTGCATGTGTAGTTGTTCAGACACAGGCAATATGCAACTGCCGTATAACAGCCCTGGCGGTTATTTGGTTCACGTCTTATTTTCCCATTTGTCTTTTTTCCAAGTAACGGCCTAGGGCGGAATTGATGAAAACCCCGGTACGAATTCTTCAATCGATCATATCGTTCAACTGATTGTTAGTATATTCGTTTACCTCAGGGGTGGACAAATTGCGGTCCTCTACGGTGTTCCGTGCGGCCGGCGCTGGTCTGCAAGCAAATTAAAAAAAATTATCAAATATTTGTTTGTCTTCATTAACCTTGTGTTGTATTCAGTCGGTCTGGGTTTGAAAGGTGTGGTATTTGACATTTCATGACCAACTGATGCGGCCCACCCTGAAAAGTTTGCCCAGCACTGATTTTCTCCGTTTCTCACAAACATTTCCATTTACTCAGTTAGTATGTAAAAACGTGTTATGGTAACTTGGTTGTTTACAAAATTGTTCTTACTGCGTTTTTCGAAAGGCAAGTATCACAATGACTTACTACCAAACATACTCACGAATTGTCGTATCAACGTTCTCCAACGAAACGCGATTTTAACCTGCCTACTTACACAGGATACAACAACAAGAATATGAATAGAGCAAAATAATCTTAATCAATGTGGCAATCAATAAAAACATCAACGTGATCACACTTAAGTTTGGCTTTAGACCTACACCCTCAAATATTGTGGACATGATAAAACTCTTGTTTTGTCAGCTAAACTGTAAAAGCATGATTAAGACCTTCAAAATTATTTGGTACTTGAAGTGGTCATCATTGATTTTTGACCTGTAATGAGGCCGAAATTAGCAACAGTTACTGACCGAGTTAAATCTTGTCTTGTGATAAGCAATGGCTTGTGACTATGTGGTTTAGGCAACTTTGTCGCGAATTGTGAAGACGCTTATATGGAAGAAAACTTTGTTTTTAAAGAACAATCTTGCTTTATGTCTGTAAAATCCAATAAGTGTTTCAACAAAATAGCAAGAAGCCATTTCGCAAAGCGTAGGCACGAAAACTTTTACTTTTGGTCAAGCCGAACTTAATTTCGTGAAGAATTTGCAAGGTTCGTGTGGCACGAAAGTTGAACTTTGGCTTTCATTACAAAATGCCAAAACAAATACTTACGCAACTGATGGTTGGTATCTGTTATCCTTTGAAGAGCAATAAAAGTTGGAAAAAATGTATTAGTAAGAAACAAGCTTGCAATAAGAAGTGTGTAAACTTCTTCTGGTTGGCAAACAAAGAATCATTTTGGCACGTGCTTAATGTGTTTTTTCATTTTCACTGTAAAAATGCAATAACTGCAGAACATTTCATCACCACTTGATTTTCGACATGCGCAAACCAAGTCAGTTTATAAAACGCCGCTAAACAAGTTTAGTTTTACAAAAATGCGAAACACTTTTTTATGTTTTCATAGCATGTGAGTTGTTTTTCAAAGCGATTTCAGGGGATTAAAATTGCAAGGATAAAAAAACAAACTTATGACTTAAGATTTGCAATTTTTTTCTGCCTGGGACTGCCACCTCTTTAAAACATTGCTCATACATAGTTTATTCCTAACAGCTTTTGCCGATCTTGCGCTCAAATGATAAGAGAAGCTGACTTGTCCGCTGTAAAAGCCATCACGCACTACAGCAAAAATTTAGCTTGCTTGAACTACTACTGACGAAAGCTTCAACAGTTCAACTTTATTGTTTAGTTGAGATTTTTGTATTAAAAGTTGGCGCTGTTGCGCGTTGCCTGTGTTTAATTTATTTACACACTTACTTGAAAGAAATAGTTATTTAATTTATGAAACACCATTGATTGTCAGACTTTAACTAAATTTTTTATTAACAATAAATGAAGATATATTTTGGTTGAAACAGCAAATTGATTCTGAAGCATTTATCGTAATCCTATTTTGATGTGTTTCAGACATTCATAGGACATTTTTTCAACTTGGTAAACAAAAGCTGTCGACGGGTTTGAATCATGGTACGTGATGAATTATTAAAACATTGCGTGAATTTATAATGTCCTGTTGAGTGACAACGGTGTGCTATCCTGTCGTAAAAATAACAGATGCACCCATGAATGTTATTCAAGCGTCCTTTTGTAGGGCGGCTTCACCTCTCCCATCTTTTGCAAAACGTACGAAGTATAGTTTGATCTGTTGCCACTGTCATTTTAAGTCAGTTTGCATCAGGGTTGTAGTGGGGTGGGAACGCGTTCCCACACAGATGTGCTAGTGACGCGCAGATACGGACTGCTAATCAAAAGTCTACAGTGAAACAGGAAGATCCGGTGTGGAAATTCTTGTAGACGAATGCTCACTTTACCATTTGGTGCAGTCATTTGGTGTGGGAACGCCGTTCCCACACCTCTTCTTTAGCATTACACCCCTGGTTTGCATGCACTGGCATTCAGAAAAATATCTAAAAAGTTTCATGCGACTGCTTCAACACAATTTTCGAACAATAACTACAAAAATGTAAGCTGTTTCGATAACGTTTTTTCGTGGGTACACTTGCAAGCATTTTTTCTGTAATTCTGGTTGGAAGCGGGAGTGTCGAGATGCAGTGAACACAAATCTAAAACAAAGATTGTTGACTTGGGATAGCAGCAACGTATCAACATGACAAAATCGAATCATATAGTGTTTGATCTCTAGCACGTAGTTAAAAACGATTTAGATTGCAGCAGCATTCTTGTTCTACTTGTAACGTTCCTTTGTTACACCAGAATGTTGCAAAGCATTTGCAAGTAGGCAACTTTTCTTTTTGTTCTGCAGGCAGATCAACTAACAGAAGAACAAATAGGAGGTATGAAGAAACTTTTGGTTGCTTGGTCTGACCTAGAGCTTCATTGAATATTACACCTTTACTTTTCTGTCCTATTTGAAGCTTATCCAACAACTAAAAGTGCTCTTTCAGGTTATCATAGCATTGCATAGTTTGTGAAATATTTTACCAGCAAATAATGGCTAATGCGACACATTGCTGCTAGCTTTCGCAATTGTGAGATAAGAAATAGATCGCGTTCGAAGTAACGCGTAGAAGAGTAGACACGCGTCATATTGATACAAATAGAACCAGGCTTGGCCGAGCACCCGCACACTTAGACCGGTGTCAGGCGAAATTTCTGACCTATTTTTTGTCAGTTATTTTGCTTCTCTGAGTAAAGGAATAAAGTTTAGCGATTATTTTTTGTGTGTTGTGTAAATTCAAAAACTTTTTGATTAGATGTCAGATACCCACAACAAGCTACAGTACGCGAATAAATATAGCCACTAAAAAATATTGGACTTAACCCTAGACTGGAAAATATTGGACTTAGCATTAGACCTCAATATCTCTTTTTCTAACCCTAACATAAACCCTAACCCGACCCACTTACCTAAACACCAAACTCTGAGCCCTAATCATCATTTTTCTCAGCGTATTTGATATCTAGGGTATTACTCTGTGCATGCGCACATGGCGTGAAGTCATAAATTTCGCAACTCAAGAAATTTCGCTTGGCACCGGGCACTGAACACTTTCAAATTCCTCGCCCCATTTCAAGTAGACCGATCTACGCTAAAGTGAAGGTTTTTAGTTTTTCAAGAAAACGCAAAAAATAGCAATTCAATGTGTGATATGCAGGATTGTCCATGGGAAGAGAATCCCATGTGATGGGACAGCAGACTTGTGGACTTCAAATTTTTCCCATGCTCATCGTTAGTGATTTTGCGTCATATGGCAGGAATTTTCTGAAGTTGAATCTTATAATTATGTATTCACAGCACAGCAAATGTTTTCGCATGACGTACAGACTTATTTTCGTGACGTAGTGATGCAATCCTCGCAAAATAAAGATTGGTCACCACTTTTTAGAAGCTCTCCTAAGTGGACGTTTTGTCGTGCGTTAGTCGCGTTTGTGTAGATGCTAGAGAAAAGACATACGCATGATATAATGTACTTGGTATAATTATTTTTATGGAAACCTCATGGGATGAAACAGTCAAATGTTGCCATGGTAAGGGCCAAATAAAAGTGTCTCATGGACAAGACGGTCCATGCATTTCAAAATGACATGTATGTCGAGGTAGAGGTTTTGACGCGAGGTACTAAAACTATGCTGGTGGACTAATGGAAGCGGTTAGATCAGTCTTTCCAAAAGGGTACGATAAAGCATGCCTTGAGATAAAAAAAATCAACATCAGAAACAGCTGTTCTGCAACAGGAAGATCACAAAAATTAAGCGTTGATCCGCCAGCTGGTGACATTTCAACATTTGGCAAACTTTTTATTCTGCTTGTGATCGGCTATAAAGTTTGCTAAAAAACTCTTGTTACTACTTGGTTGTAATATCAATCGCTTGCATCACTTCGAACATCCAGTGAAGCAAACCTAAAGCTTTAACACATGTTGAATTTTGTCAGTGAAAATTTGTCGAAGCTACCCATGCTTTTTATAATAGGTCAGAGTAAGGTAGAAGGTGTTTGAGTAAATTCTCAAATATTAACTCAAAAACAAAGTGCCGGATACCATTTTGATTACTCTATTACTCTTGTAGTAGTGAAACCTATCCAAATGAAACACATGTCTTTGCTGATGCACAAAGCGAATTAGCGAAGTTAAGAAATGAAACCAAATAAAAAGTTGGCAAGATGCAAGTATCCAATAGCTACAGCAGACGATGCAAAGTCCTTGTCTATACAAGACAATTTTTTATAGCTCAGGAAATCTGGCCATTTCAGAATAGCACGTATTAGAATTTTTTCGTGAAATATTCGTTGTCCGGTTTGACCTTTACTTCAGTCTATTGCTTCTTGTTCATCTTTCTGTGGAGACACTGTACCAGAGTTTATGACCAATTTTATGACGTTTCAGCATGTTTCCCAAGCTCCAACAGAAAGCTAAAATAAACTGGTTCTAGCGCTTAGTAATTTTCTTCTCCGCAGAGTTCAAGGAGGCTTTCTCCCTCTTCGACAAAGATGGAGATGGTACGATTACAACCAAAGAACTCGGAACAGTGATGAGGTCTCTTGGACAAAACCCAACAGAAGGAGAACTTCAAGTGAGAATATAAGACAATGGTTTTCTGTGTGCGCCTAAAAAGATTTACTTCTCTGAATTATTTATTCCCGCCCATGATCTAGTGCAAACGCGCTTTGTGTTCATGCAACCGTTTTAATCTGCGAGAAGGCATTTTCTGTGGGCCACGTGATTTGGCGGCTTATATCGGCACTTCGTACTGCATATGCTTGGTGGCAAGCTGTTAGGCTGTACAATTGTTTGTGTTTAACGCGGTGCACGCATGTGTTGTTGCCCAACGCACAACTGTGTTGAAAATTGTCTGCTGTCTAACAACCGCTTATGGCTCTAATGTGAATGCTTGGTTACACACTGGAAACGTTCTTTTGCTATATTTTTACCACAACGTCTGTGTTATGGTTTGTTACTTCCTTCGTCACTCATTGCTTTCTTTGGCTTAGGAATGAAACTGCACACAGCAGCATGTGAAAACCGGATTGAGCAGTTGTGTTTCTTACGTTCAAAATGAAGGCATAGTATCGACAATGGAGTTTTGTGTCCTGTGTTGAATGACTTTTCACTTGACGCATCAGCTAAATTTAATGGTCAATACATCTGCTTGTTCCGTGATTTTCAATGTGACGACCTAATAAGATTCAAATCATCAAAGCAATACCACAGCGTAGGCTATTTGACCCAGTAAGGCCATCGCCATGGTATTTTAATGTTTGGACAGTGATAAACGTATTTCGAAAAGACATTCAGAACTATTTCCAGAAGGCATGTGCATAAGCGTACGGCATGGGGATGCAGGGGATGCGGACGCATCCCCAACGCTGAAAAATCGGCCATTATTCGGGCAAAAATTTTCAAAATTTGGCCGAAGTATACACCTACTTTCACATGAAAGTGAGGTAGGGTCTATTTTCCAAACTGAGGCAAAATAACAACCAAATCAACGGCAAAATAGACTGAGACTATTTTGTCATTCTTTTTTGCCCTGATGGCAAAATAAACACTGCCCTTGAGTGAACTGGAATCATGTGGTAATTCCAGCAGCCTTTATCAAATTTGGGCCAACTAAAAAACTTTAACAACGTTTTGGGTAAAATTAGAAACATATGAGTAAAATAGGAGCATTTGGGTAAAGACCAACAGCCTCAATTAAATCTGTGCAAATGAGAAAAGCTTCAGTCAAACTTGGTGAAAACAAAAACATTTAGATTAATTGGAAACACTTGGGTGAAGTCCATCAGTCAAATCAAATTTTGCCAATTTGCAACAGCTTCATTCAATTGTGGGCAACTTCAAACAATCTTGTTCAAAGATGGGCTGTGTAGAAAAGTTCCATTAAAATTTTAGTACGTTCAGAAATGTCTGGGTGAATTATAAGAGTTTTATTCAAATTTGGATAAAATCAAAATCATTTGGGTATATTTTAACAACCTTAATGAAATTTGAGCAAATTGGGACTAGTTCATTCAAATTTGGGTGAAGTTAAAAATGTTTCCATAAATTGGAAAAATTTGGGTAAAATCCAACAGACTAAATCAACTCTGGCCAAACAACAACAGCTCCATTCAAATTCGGGCCAAGTGGAACATTGAAACATCTGGTCAAATTGGAAGAGTGTCATTCAGATTTGCATATATTTGGAATATTAGAGTAAATTCCAACAGCCCAAATCAAAACTGCGCCAACTGAAACAACTTCATCCAAATTTGGGTAGAGTTAGAAACATTTCAAAATTAGGAACATGTAGTGCAGCGGTGCACAACCTGCGGCCGTACGGCCGCATGCGGCCTTCGATAATGAAGTTTGCGACCGTCCACATGTAATTTAAAATATAAGATTTGACAGCCGTACTGGCGTATATTGAAACAAAACAAACGCAAGGCAAGAAAATCAGTCGGCACGATGCGTAACAATTTGGATGGTGATGTCACAAAGAGTTATAGAAAAAATACGCAATTTATGTTTGAATGTGTTCTGTGTTGGTTTGCACTTGGCAGTAACCTCTCATAAACATAACTCGAACTCATTGGCGGCCGTACTTCATATAAATAGAAGTAATGCGGCCGGCAATAGCAAAAGGTTGTAAGCCCTTACTTAGTGGTAACTCACCGTTCCAACTAACCCTAATTTTTGCAAACCTCAGATTGTTAATGCTGTAGCCTACAGTGTACAAATAAAATGTAGCTGTAGCTGCAAAATGTTTTGCGGTAGTGTAGCTGTGATATGATAGTGTCACGTTTTCTTATTTAAAACTTGCTTGATGTTGTGAGACTTGCAAGTGCAAATCTGTTTCCATGAAGTATTCATGAATAAAATTAACTACGTAACTGCAGCTGTAGTATGTTGGGTGGTGGTAATGTAGCTGTGATTTTATACTGAAGTTTTCATATTTTCCGTTTGTTTCATGCAATGAATTGCATATCTTGCATCCTGCCAAATTTCATTGCTTCAATTTAATGTTGTGAAATGAAGTTTTCATGAAGAGTACTGCATAATTCACTTGTGCTAATGCAGTGCAGTGAAGCACTGCCATTTTCATAAAATGTTCTTGTTGAGGTTATAAATCACTTGTCACTGGAAATGTGCATTTGTACACATTCCTTAGTAGTTGATCATATAGGCTGCAGTATTTGCGTGTATCAGTCTCATATTTCTATTTTTTCTTAGCATGCTGTATTCAATTTACATTTAACTGTCTAAACTGGAGTGGATTTTTGGTTTTCGTAATGTGACTTTAGAAGATGTAAGCGTTTAAGTAAGTTGTAGCATTATAAGTAGGCTACAACATGTTGCAGTGAAGATTGCCATTGTGGAAGGTATGCTATGTATTAAATTACCTTCTTTCCCTCTAATTACTTGAGACTTGACCTATTTGCAGCAATGTAATACTTTAGATCGTAACCCGATATTTTACTCCTTTCCCAGATTGATTGCCACCGTGGCCAACACAAATGCACACATCTATGCTAGAGAAGAACAGATCTTAACTATTAGGATGATCGTGTTGGAAGAATAAGTTTAGAACGTATACAAAAACTTAAATGAAGATTCTGAACAACACCTTCCACGCGTGTTGGCATAACCAGCAATTTTTGGAAGGATTTTATTGTAATTAGCTAACGTTTTTCAACACAATAAATATCACCATTGTTCACATATACGGTAGCTAGGCAGAATATTGATTGTTAGTTGAGGGCGTACGGCTTTGAACCCCGGTAACTGGTAGGCCTAATTAGGCATGCAGAAACCTTGATGAGTTTACAATGTTACGTTTTAGTCTTAACATTAAGACTTGCTGTTTATACGTTCTTTGGGAAAGCAAGATCAAATTTGGGCAAAAATTTTTTGTATCCTCAAAAATATGCACTCCCGTGCACTTATGGGCATGTGGATCTCATGCTTGCGCCGTTGCTGCAAGAAAGTTGACCAAGCGTTGTCCAGTTGCTATGTAACTCTTCCAGGGATTGCGGCACATAGTTTTCAGTATTTAAGACGTTCTAAGTATCTATCAATCGTAAGCGTATTTGGTAACGGCTTAATGCTTTACAATCTCAGGCTCTCTGCGCCGTAATAGGGCCATTGACTAGTTCTTTTTAAAATCGGCAACAAGCAGTTTTTTACTTTACACTGACTGTTAGTAAGCACTACAAACAAGCTTTATTACGTAAGCTTAAGTTTTATTGCGTTATCTTATCTGCTTGGAGAAAAAGATACCGACTAGTTATTTCGGATACCCAATAAGATTCCGTATGTTGATTGTAGGCCACGGTTGGTTGCAAAGATTTTCATAAATCCAGATTATAACCATTAAAAGCTCCAAGTTTGTAAGCTTTTGAAGAATCAGCCCGGATGAGTTCTGCTTTCATCTTTTTGCGATGATTCAAACTTGCACATATCTATATTCAAGTAACTGTAGTCTCCACACAGGTGAAGAGTTTGAACCAATCAGCAAATTTTTAATGGGAAACCGATTTCATGTAACACGACGCATGGTCAGTCATTCTTCAAAAGATCTTCTGTAATAAAGTTGTGGGATTGACGATGCGTAGTGTTGCGTGAAATCGATTTTGCCATTAAACATTTGCTGATTGCTTCAAACTCTTCACCTGTGTCCACATTATGAAATATAATATTGCTTTGACGGAAACACGAACATTTTCTAGCAGTTGCGCAAAAGTTTTAGTGCAAGGAACTTGATCGCAATCACGAAAAGAGACACAAACGAATTGAGTCTTTTTGGTATGGCAAAAGAAAAGAAACATTTATTAAGAAAAACCCTATACACTAACGTGCCTTTAATAGTGTAACTCATTCTGAAACTTACTGTGTGGCTATGCCAGGGTTTCTCAAACGGGGCCCAAGAGGGGCCATGGAGCGGTTCTCTGGCGGCCACGAGCAGAGACCTTCACTAGGTAGCTTTGCCGTGATATTGCATAACCCAAGTGTCACGATATATTAAGTATTCGCCAGTTAAACTTAGAAGGTGGCCACGGCTCATGAAACTTTTGAGAACCACTGGGCTATGCAAAACAACCTGCAATGCCGTACAGTTTCAAGGGTAACTTTCTTAGACTGCATGGTTTTTCTGGAATGACCTGAAAGCTGGTATAATACAGTATGTTTGTTTGGGAATGAAAAATATTTTTTTGTTTGTTGAGAGCTGGCTTTGGCGAAGGTTGTTTTCGCGGATGACTAAACAACATAAGTGCGACTCATTAAACGGATGTCATGCGACGAGGAAGCGCTTCTTTGCAGGACATGATAAATGAGGTAGATGCGGATGGAAACGGAACAATCGATTTTCCTGAGTTTCTGACAATGATGGCCCGAAAGATGAAAGAAAGCGACAGTGAGGAGGAGATTCGAGAGGCTTTTCGTGTCTTTGACAAGGTATTGTGCTTCATTGTTTTTCTATTGGAAATCTTCTTCAATTTCAATTCATTAAAACATTTTTAGCTGCAAATGGCTAGAAAATTAGTTTATTTTGCGGGAAAAAAGTAGTTATGGCCTCATAAACATGACCTAAGCTAAACGTCAGTCCGTATGTATGCCGTCAAGTCCTTTTTAGGCACATTCTCGTACGCGTTAGGCTGCATTCGACGTTGTGGCGTAGCAGATTGGGCCTTTCACCTGACATTTGCTGGTAGCCACTATAGTTGAGTGCACTGACTGTGCTATAGTGTCTTCAGTAAATCTGCCTAACTGATCTTATAAGTTGATTAGCATTTCGGTTAGTTTTTTTTTCATTTCTTTAAATGGATTGAATTTCTAAAACGCGACACCGATAACATTTGCATGTTGCCGTAGAAAATTGTTTTTGGTTTCAGTAGAGTTTTGATGTGGAAAATCAGAGCGCTCCAAGATGGTAAACGGGCCCGAACTGAATTTCAGGCTCAATAGCAGACATACCCCGGCGTTGATTACAATGGCAAAAAGTATTGATCATCCTCATCTTGTTTGAAAGCTTCAAGTTACAATATGGTTCGGGTTAACAAAGCTTCGAAAAGCCAGAGCTCTAAGCATGACAGGCAATATCCATTGCAAAATACAATTTAGAGATATTTGCAACTGAACTGAAGCCGAAAAATCACACAGAGACAAACATAACTCGCAAGCTTCTATTTGAACTGTCGGCTTTTGGTTACTGGTCCCGCAGAATTTCCGCGCTTGCAAGGGAAGTGCGCAAAACCTCTTTGTCAAACATTCCCATTGTAAATACTGGTAGCCTATAGGTAGAACACAAATATTTTCGTTTTATAGGTGTTTCCTCTGAACACGCTATGTGTTTTCGCTTCATTTTTATGTCCTCTGAATTGTCCACACTTTCTCCAAAAAACATTTCGACTGGATTGGTTAACTAAGATTTTACGCTTTATTTAAGCATGGCAAGTGATAAAAGGCTTTATCAACCTCTACACAAGTGAATCTTTTGGCCTTGTGCTCTATACGCGTAATGATTCAAAAACAGATGAAACACTTTCTCTGAAATTTAGCCCTTTGACAACAAATTGATGGGCAAACTTTTTTAAAGCGATCAAATGACGTAATAGATCAAATAAGCTTTAAGTCCTTTTAACAATGTTACAGTCAAGAAAAATACCAGGACATTCGTTACATGTCTTGAAACGTATATTTTTAAGCTACGCCAGCATAAGAAGCCCGATTAAAAATGATCCTCGGAATCCTAAAGTCTTTAATTCCCTACGAGACTGACGGGCTAGTTATACATAGAACTGAAAGAATATCGTTGCATTTTTCAGTCGACAATAACAAAACCAGGTTTTGATGAAATCAAAAGGTGCAGGTCCGAAACCTTTAAGAACAGCCCATTCCTTTTATCCGCGTAGTAAGAAGAATTTGATTCATTTTTTGATTTATGAATGATACATTTTTAACGCGAACAGTAGTCAATGTTTTTGATATTTTATTTTTTCGCATTAAATAGAGATTTAATAAAGAGTTTCTCAAGTTTTCTTTTCTTGGTTGCGCTGGTAGGGGAATGACATTTCCTTATTATCATAAGACTGAGAGTCTTTCTGCTGGTCACGGTGATTCCGTGATGAACCTGCTGATGCTTTTATGATATTCATGACTGGGATCTCAACCACGAGGGTAAGAAAGCATAAAACTATCGATTTATCACGTGCAGCAGCTCAAGGCTCATGCTTCGCTATTGTAATGGCATGATTAATGGCTGTACACTCCACCTGCGTCAAAACGCCATCGGCAGATTGCAGTGAACGATGATCGGATTCCTTTGATGTTGTACGCGAGCGTCTCTTCGCACCATCTGCTTGTGCCTTGTGATGGCTGCAGCGACGTCGTGTTGCGAAAAATTGAGCGTCGCACTGATTAAGATTAGCCTGAAGCAAATCCCGCTGATTTCGAAAAACATTATTGTAAGAGTTTTTAGCACTTCGTTGCTTTGCTTAAAAGTTCCAGAGAATAATTTTCTATGTGAAAAGAAGCAGTTGCGTAATAACCACTGCGGAATTTTACATTTTTGCATTTAAGATAAATTTGTTTGCGAAAAATCCCGAAAATGTCAATAAATACTTTCATTGCCCTGCTTGCATGGAAAACATTTTGTGTGCTATAGATTCGTCACCATGAGGACTGTGACTGCACAGTGTTATGATCAGATGCTTTTCAAATAGGACGGAAACGGCTTCATCTCTGCTGCTGAACTTCGTCACGTGATGACCAACCTTGGTGAAAAGCTCACGGACGAAGAAGTTGATGAAATGATCCGAGAGGCTGATATTGACGGCGACGGACAAGTTAACTACGAAGGTAATTATGGGATTTTTTGCTCTGTCGCTTCCGACGGGGTGTTCAATATTGATGTGGCTATTCGGATGCCAGCAACCATTAAAATTTATGAGCTGCCACTGCGCAAAAAGCTTTTCCACACCACCGCCGAAGCGTTAATTTAAGTATCAACGAAGAGTAGTGACGCTGGCAATTTTGCAACGTTTTTTGTGACTGTAGGCTAAAATTATTTGAACTTTGAGCATTGCACCTGGCAAGACCCGTTGGATGGGTGTGGTAATGCGTTAGACAGCTTCTTCTGCGGTCGATAGTCTAATACGTACTTTTGAACTTCTGGAATTCCGTGAGGCGTCTGCTTGCCTTTGCAACACAATTCTTTTGTTTAGAATTCGTGAAGATGATGACGTCTAAGTAAACATTCTCGACATGGTCGATGAACTCTGGGTGAAGATCGCCGCGATCTTTGACTTCACGCACAATCACTCGCTTTTTGTTGTCCAACTCACGCTTGGATAATAAGATACGTCTACGTCGGCCTTAACCTGCATTTCTAAGCATGGCAATGGAATGGCGTACCGTTTTTTGCGTAAAACTTTTATCGTGCAGTAGTAGCAGGTATACATTATCACGAAGTCTCATTTGTTCATTTCAGATAAGAATATGTGACCTAATTGCTCCTTTCGCTACTTTTCGTTCCAGTGGCTAGCAGCTGTGAGTGTTAAAACCCTTTTACTGCTTTTGATTTGAAAAAAAGACTCGCAATTCAGGCAAGCGCTAAAGCGTATTGATTGACCAAACATGATTTGCCGAAATCCAGATCGATATCTTCAATTAGTTGAGAGCAACGAAGAGACGAAAAAGAGTAAGAAACTTCAGAGGTAGCTACACAGTTTGTCAAAATCACCGAAAACTATGGTGGAATTATTTTTTGTCTACTGGTTACATTCCAGTCTAGAAGCGAAACGGCTTGAATATTATGTCTCCAGGCTAAACATTAAACAATTGCTTCTGCAAGAAATTCTCCAATCCAGCCTCTGGGCTAGTGGGAGGCATGACGTCAGACTACGCCGGGACTTTTTACTGTTTCGAACGCCAATCATCTGCGGCTAAACTAATCTCAGCAAAACGTTTACTAATGGGAGAGTCACGATCGCAAAATATTACATCATTCCATGCTGATGTTCAACAGTAAAACTGATGCTTTCGTGTGTGCCTCGCAAGAGGTAAATGCTCATGTGCGTTTTCACTACCTGTTCATCACCAAACGTCAACGCTGCGTTGTGTCTTTGGCTTATTGGCAGTCTCACCTTGGGTACAAGAATCGTGAAAGTGAGGCCAAAAAATCACCATATATTGAAAAAATTACAGATTGCCTTGTTTCGGAAGTTATTCTGAAATCTGTTTTGTGTTAAATGTTTCACCAGAAGCTTACACACACAGAAGTTCTCTGAACGGTAATCGATTGGAGATTCTTCCCTTTTTTAAATAATGGATCTTTTCCGTGATTCCGGTAAGAGTCCATAATCGCGAAAGAAGGATTTTTATCTATGGTTTAACTGAATAAAGCATGGTTTAGGTGTCGCAATGCTGCTATAAAGATAATTTTTAAAATGTTCTAATGTTCAGCTTCCTACATTACATACGAAAAAACGATTAAAATGAGTACAGTAAAGACAGTGTACGAAAATGTTAGTACATTTTGCAGCGATTTATTGATGAGAGACCAATTGAATCATGTTGTCAAGGTTGCATCCAACCACAGCTCATTAAAAACTGCCAGGTCTGCGGTATCCTTACATTTGGTACGAATCTCTTCGTCACTTTGTTTTGCAAAAACACATTGTTTGCATTGTTTGTTTAAAGCAGTACCTGCGAAGCAGATGTTTCCTGGGACAATTTGAAGCGTCTTAGCTTTCTAAGATGATCCGTTAACTTTTGCTTTGAAGAAGTCTAAATGAGCATCTTGCACTGAAAGCATTGTTTTAATTTCCAAAACTCTAGTGTGTATTAATAAACACAACTTGATTGTGTCAGTTCTTTCGCCTTTGGAATTTTAGAGCCATGTAAGTTTTTCGTTACTACTATTAAAAAGTTTTAAGTGGAATTGTTGTCAGATAATGCTTCAAACAATGCATACATAATGTCGTTTCAAACAATGCATGCATAATGTCGTAAGTGCAAGAATATTTTTAATCCACTAACGTGTTTACCTTCGAAGTCGACTGATTTTATTCCCGTTGTCATTTGAAATTACAAACATTTTTGAGAACTGCCACGAGCATTCTCACCAAATCTCAGCCAGTGGCGTAGCCAGCCCAAAAATTGGGAGGGGCAAAATGTTTGATTTTAGGCGAATAACACTATTTTGTTTAGAAAAACGCCTCTCAAAGCACAAGGCATGGCCCCTTTGGTCCCCCCCCCTCTGGCTACGCCTATGATCTCAGCACATGGTGCCCTGTGTTAAATGCGCGTTGGCTGTTTAAGAATTTTTCTCCGTGGCGATGACGATCATGTAACCATGTATTTTTCAAAGGCATAACACAATGGTATGGATAAAGATTCCTATCATTTTTGGAACAAAGAGTTCCGACAGTGCGTAGAACTCAGTATGCAGGAGTCAATATTTACAATAAGAGTTTATGGTTTAAATTGAAAAACCCATCAAGTATTTTTTACAAGTGGTGACGTACAATTGGTTATGGGATTAGTCATTACTGAGAGGTGCTGCAACATTTTTTCAAACATGTGTTATATTCATTTCACTTCACTCCTTCCTAATTGCACACATACGCTTTGCTTCATGGAAACTTCGAGATCGATGCCTAAGAAAGGAATAATTGTTCTATTGTTTTCTTACTTGTTTAAAAAAAGGTTTCTTAAAACTTATTTGCCAAGAAATGAATGTCTGCTCGCAATATTTGGTATTGTACTTGGAGTGCGTGCTTATAAATTATTTCTTGATCTTTGAAAACACTCTGACCTGACAAAGTTGTTCCCCAATGACTAGAAGTCTGATCTGCGACCACTGCCTTCAGCAGACTAACTGTCTTGCGCAGTGTGTGTTCGCGTGTAAAAAAGTTAGTTGTTTTGTCCTAAGTTGTTTTGTCCAGAATTATCCGAATGTGTCGCAATTTTAGTACAAATTGTTGCCGAGTGTTTTGTTTATATTTCAGCGTACGGTTTTACTTTGTCACGTCGTTACATGCAACTGTTTATCCACGTCCTTACAAGTCTTTCAAAGAGATTAAATAGAACCTATAACTTGCAATCATCGTGTTGATGTTTTACTTTTCCAGGAGCAAATAAAAAAGATTGTTTTTTATGGCAGTGAAGCATCTGTGGCCAGAGCTGAAAACAGTGCATTGCATTTTTGTGAAGACCAGTGACACTTTTCTGCCAATATGAAGAAGAGAGAAGCTTGAGTAAATCTCAAACTAACTCGATGCTTTTGATATGGAAAAAAGCACGTTTGTTTCTGTAATAATCTCCAGAGTCACTGTGGACATTAAACACGGTATATCATTCTTTTTTCGAGTAGGATTTGCAAAACCTTTACCCCTGGATAACCAGCGCTGAATTTTCGTCACA
>Ga0210059_1004208_pt1 | contig 23191 bp, 10 predicted proteins | sample Ectturendosymbi2_FD_188042 | JGI IMG/M metagenome (GOLD analysis project Ga0210059, IMG submission 188042) | Ecteinascidia turbinata endosymbiont from Florida, USA - Sample 2 (SPAdes) (version 2) | ecosystem: Host-associated > Tunicates > Ascidians > Unclassified | place: Key West, Florida...
CATAAGTTGTTAGATTTTCTGCATCTTTCGAGAAACAGGTACTTGTATTTACGTAGCAGAGCCTCAAAGGTAGGAATGTTACATTGAACTTGGTGGCTACTAACACTTGCTCTCCAGGGCAAGTTGTATAGAGCTCTGCAACCAAAATTATATGCCACCCACAATCTCTGCATGCATGACTTCCTGAAATTACACCATAATTGAAATGCATACATGGGCGTACAAAAGGAACGAAAAAGTACGTTTATAACTGCATTTGAACAACGGGAAAAAGAGGCTCGCAGCTTGTTTGCTGCACAATATTGATATCTCAGTTGTCTCTGAATGTCTTTGTCATCTGAGAGCTCAGTATCCAATACAAACCCCAGATATTTGTATTGGTCAACAGAATTTACGTATTGACCCCCCAATTTCAAGACTGGAGTGGCTGTGCGTCTTGCACTTTTAGCCTTAAACGTCATACAAACAGTTTTGCTGCAGTTGAAAATAATCCCATGCGATTCTGCATACGCCTGGCACACAGCTGGTATTCTTTCCAACCAACGTACACTTGGACACAACACACAAATATCATCAGCAAACATCAAGTGATTTAATAAAACTTCACCAATATAACACCCTGCTTTAATGTTGTTTAGTTCATTGGACAAATCATCTAAATAAACAGCAAACAAGTATGGGCTCAGTACTCCCCCAATATTTGCTTGGCTGTCATCTGTTTTCCTCAGAGAAGTTAATCCATGTCTTGTCCAATTGTATTTGTAGTTATATTTCCTTTTGAAAGATAGAGCTGCACTGAAAATTTTATTTGTTTTGGTTAGGCTTTCTTTTATGTACAACTTTGATCCACCAGACATAGTTCTGTCAACATTCTTCAGTTTCATCCTCTTGCCGTATATGCTGTCTCTTAACTTTTGACTGTTGAATTTCGCAATAATTATAGGATTGGGGTACTTTTTTGTTGGAGGTGCCAATCTATGCGAAATGCTGATATCGCCTCTTGTAATGTTTACTCCAAGTTTCTTGACCAAGTTTACTACAATCACATCTGTGCATTCACTGGGTTGGTGTGTAATTTCTTGAAATTCGAGGCAACACCTTCTGCTATATTGTTCAAGGTTATTTAGTTTCACATCTGTTTCCCCATTTTGTTTTTTCAAGGTCGATACAATTTCTTTCAAAGTGGTATTCTGATACTGCAAATCTCTGTTGACACTTTTCACAGTTTGAAGCTCATTCTTTAATTCTTCATATGCACTGCTCAGGAATTCTTGACTTCTTCTTACTTCTTGTATTTCGTTCATAATCATCGATAAAGTATTATCAGTCTTTTCTTGATAATTTTGGACAACCTCTGTCAGTTTGCCCAATTCTTCAGTAAGCGATGCAACAGTCATTTTCCTCATTGATTGAATTGCGGTCTACTTCGTTGCTTGAGGCTTGTACCAGGCTCGTAATTGCAGCACAACATTTCGACAGTGAGCAGCACGTCCGATCAGCTCGGCGGTCACTGCAAGAATGAAGACTGTGGTCTCTCACACAGCTGTACATGTGAGAGACCACAGCACAGCCATGATTTCTTCCGTGCAGAAACATAACTAGCTTTAGCAGAACAATTACATTGTTCTCTACATGTAAAAGAACTTAAAGTTACAACAACAGTACTTGAAAGGCAAATTGGAAACTAACTGAGGGACTGCTGAATGGCGGCTGGACTGGACAGCTGCTGGAAGGCTGGAAGTGCAGCGGTCTCAACCAAAGAAATCCGAAAACGATGAATCATGAAAGACGCCAGAAACAAATACGGATTGCTGAAGCGACTGAATTGAAAACTGGTAAACAAGCATGTCAAAATTGCGTGGGCGACCCAGGAAGTGCAAACACCTTCAGGTGGAACTCGGGGACTTTCCCTGTGAAAGTATGTACCAATCATGTTCTGATCATGCATGCTACCTAGGAAACAATTGTTAAATTATCTAAGTAAAGGCATACGCCCAAGGCGTTACTTTTACCTATAAAAAGGGCTAGATTTTCCCGTCCAGGGCAGAGCGGTTCTACAGAACCTGAAAGGCTTGACCTTTCTTGAAGGGACTACTTTCCTTCGACTGTATCAACCCGCTTTGGTTTGTGCAGTAGAAGTAAAACGAAGGCTTTGCCTTACAATGCATCCAGGCTCGGGTGGTGTATTGTAAGTGCTGCGGGTCCCCCGAGTTAAAGGCCTGGGGCCACTTTAGCAGCGTGAGTCTTCAGAAGGCTCTGCCTTGCAATGCATCCAAGCTCGGGTGGTGTATTGTAAGAGCTGCGGGTCCCCCGAGTAAAGGCCTGGGGCCACTTTAGCAGCGTGAGTCTTCAGACTAGAAACAGTTGTCTATGACCTGTTTTCTGGTCAACACTAGTGGCTTTGTCCGGGAGAGCTGCTGTCACCCAATAGCGGAAATTTGGCTTTTCCAAATTGGCCGCCCGCTACAAGGACTGGTATGGTCAAAAGGCCGATGCCTTGTTCAGTCCTTGTAGTAATCCTCTGGAAGTCTCGGGGTCGCGAGGCAACTTGTTGCCTGGTTTGATCCCTTGACGTGCGTTCCAAGCCGCATCAGACAAGTCATTGACTTCACTGATTACAAAGTGAAGTTCTGGCAGTCTGACCAGTGGAATCAGAGTAAGGCGAAACTCTGTCACTCTGTTCCACGAAATTAGAGTAAGGCGAAACTCTCTCACTCTGTTCCACGAAATCAGAGTAAGACGAATCCTTGTCACTCTACCCCATAAAACCAAAATAAGGCAAATCCTTGTTACCTCTGTTTCACGAAATGATTTGTTCGAAACACCCCTTCACAAACAGTTTTATAGACGGGCTTGTCAAATCTCTGTTACTATGAACCATAAGTTCTAGATAACATCCTTGGACATATCTTAAAACGTTTCGTACTGATGAAACTCTGTCATTTTGTACAATAAATTAACGTTGGCAGAATGAACTTCTGTCACAATAAATGAAAACAGTAGAATGATAAAACTACTTACTGTTAAAACAAGTTATCACTAGGATTAAACACCTGCAAATCAATAGGCTCTGTTTACCTGACAAACCAGGAAACAGCTGAGGTATTAAGATACTGACTCATAATTTCCTGACTGAGGCAAACACCTTAAACAGGAAATGCCAACCATGGTCAGGCGATTTAATATAAGCTCTACTTCCACTAGAGATAAGCAATCTAAATAGATAACCGCTATAACGGTTTAAAACTGTGCTGCTAATTACAGATACACCTTAGAAAAAGCACTTTGTGTCTGTAAGATTCGAGAGAACTTGTGTGAACTGTAAAAGATTCTAAATTGGTAAGTGTTCTTATTTAACAATGCGACAATGATATATTACACAATAAAACACATTTGAACAACCTTTATTTGTATTGAGTGATTATAACTTAGAGTAGGGAGGTGTCAGAAGCAATAGGGGAATCAAACAGGCATTGACCTGCGAATATTTCCCTTGACTTAACTGCTAGATCGAACCCATGCATTAGCAATAGTTAAGTCTAAAGCATGCGGTTTGTAAAGTCTCACTAGAGACCCAAAAACCACGTGTACATTTTGGTACTCAAGGTGTTTTTTTGGAAATTTAAATATTTCTAAAAACTTTCTAATTAGCTTCTGCACCCCCTACAAATCTTAAAGACTATTTTATTTTAATCCCTACATTATAAGCTATTGTTTATAATTACTTTTCATGTCTTTTCTTTTAAATCACAATTGTGTTATCTCATATTAAATTTTACAACCAATGTTTCTTGTCTTCAGACCTTTCAACATAAAAAATAGGCCACATCATTGCTTTTGCTACTGTTCCTAGTAATACGATTTGTCTTTCAATATCTTACTTGGCTTCAAGAATTTTTAATACGCCATTTTTTCTGCTTCTCACATTCCTGCATTGAATTTTGTGCTTTCATTGCAGACTTGCGGAGTCTCGAATCATTCTCTCAGCACAAAAGGGACTATCTTGCAACCCTCAAGTGGGCAAGTAAGTTCACGTTTTCAGACACGTGCTGCTCTCGACACTTAGGACACTTTGCATCAAAAGTACAGCACGTTTATACCCAAGCCAATACCAAACAAGGGTCATTCAAAACAGCAAATCACCGCACGATTTTTTTTTTGATCTCTTCAATGTCTTACACAGGGCTGAACTAACCTGCTGCGCTCGTAATGCGCAATACCCGCCGCAGTGGGCATTGACAGACAAACCGCAAAATTAACTTAGACATTTCCCATGTTTTTTCCTCAAAAACCTACTTAAAAATTTAATAAATTTTTTATATATACCAGGTCACCTTCAACCTTCCTACGACTATGGACGCGAGTGTGTGGGCCTGGATACGCCGCCGCTCGTGCCAGGACTTTTGGAACCAGGGAAACTGACGTCAGGCGCGGGTCACGTCCAGTCGAACGGCGACCACAGGGCTGCGTGCCACTAATGCGAAAACTTCCGCTTAGTCGATAAGTACGAAGCATTCAGACGACCAATTTGAGTTCACAACAAAGATTTCCAGTCACAGGCTATGATCAGGCAGACACGAGGCAGCAAATACACATGCTACAAGCACTCAGATTATTGACGTTGATGAACAACAAACTTTTTAGCCATTGTCCAGATACAGTCACATCCAGACTTAGCGTTCACATGCACTTAACAAGCTGTGAACAAACAAAGAAATGCAGTTTTATTTTTACCGCGAATTGCTTGAATGGGAGAACCGACCCGCAAGGATTGTTGATCTCTTATCGCAATTTGCTGAGATGCAGCATTACAATAAGATAGTCCTACAGGCGTTCTTACACAGGCGGGAATCACTACACCTTTATGGATTTACACACATTTTTGGATATCCACGGAAGAAATAAGCTTTCTCATCAGCACCACGTCAACAGATAAGTAACTATTTTTTTTCATTGCATGATTTTCGTGTCACTATAGCTTTTCAATGAATACACGACAAACCTTCTATTATTCCCAAACTAAACACAATTTAAACAATAGGCTACTCTTTACCATCATTCGATTAATCACAAGTTCTATGTTTGTCTGCTCTAAGACGTAACATGATACATTTTTCTGGTCAAGATATGACAACTCCAAATGCTGCAAACTTCATTGCATTCTGCGTAGCCCGCAATGCTTACACAATTGACAAACCTTTTCAGCATCAATAGCCGATACGCCAAATAAACTCGCGATTCATACCGCTTGCGTTTTCTGAGGTTTTGTTTTGACTACACGCACAGCACACGCGATCAGGCCGGTGGATAGGAAAACGTGCTTGCGTCCTTTATAACTCACTGTCTCACGAACGAACAGTAGTGCACAGTGTTGACATTACTTCATTGTGATTTTTTTCATAATGATCACACATAGCATTTCTGCTCCAACACAAAATGAAAAGAAACTACACTTCCACACATGTGCTTTTAAAACTAGTCATTTCTTCAAACTTTCATTTTTGATAAGAACGTGCGACACTTTTTAGCTCACACGCGGAATAACTTCAAAATTTCTCTCACCTATCTGCACAGGTGAACGCCTAAATTTTTACATTACTTTTGCAAGACACCACAGCCTTTAACCTTGAATTTGCGTTGCAACCAGAAACATACTTGCACTTAACTTCAGCGGACCTGCCCTCAGAAAACAATAGCAGTCACGTCCTTACACACCCATTAAAATAATTATTTTTCAACAAATCGATAGACATGGACCGAAATGATCTTGCTTTGCACACTTATAACAAAACTTTCTAGAAACTACATGAAAAACATCACCTTGACATCAGGCAAAAGACATTTTTCCTTTACTACACGATTTTCAGTCCCTTACTGCTTTAGATACGCACACGAAATCATTTTTTCACTCCGCCATGAACTTAAATGTTTGCTAGCAGATCAGTAAGGTGACGTACATTTTTTTTCAGTTGTTTTTAATTCTCGTCTTGGTTGAAACCAACTCTTTAACCTTGCCCTTAAGTTGCGCTCCAAAAAAACAAACACGTAACCAAAATATAGCATTCTTTGATAATTTTCTTCTCAGACTTACAGCCTAGATAAATTTTTGCGTGAAACGCTGCAAAATCAGCGTCGCGAACCAATTCAAATATTTCACGCACACGCGTCAATCAGACGACTTCCCCTCAAACCTTCAGTCTTAACAAACGTCACTGATCCGTTTCGTTTCTTTTCACGACTAATTTTGGCTCAGCAGCTCAGTCGCTTCCGACACTGCAGCAAACTTACTTCGTATTCTCTTGACAGAGCAAAAACTTTCGTCCGGACTCAGAGACGTTTTGATGAGTTTCAATGCAGCACTTATTGTTTAGTTAATCGGTTCAAAAGTTGTTCATCTTTCTTTTGTTTTCACTCATTTTAATGGAACTTTCCCAAGCACTGCTTCAACATTTGAAAACCATGAAGTTTTAAACCACGTCTATCTTGCTGACCACTCTGACGCACGTCAGACAAATTTCCGATGCGCAATATAGACCGCCAGTCACCCACACGAAACCAAAACTCAGATAAGTGCTATAACTTCAATACTACACAATCTTAGCATTCTATAACCCAACTTTAAAAATATTACGCTTAAGCGACGAAATCGTCTCGGGATGTCGTTTCTATTTAAGCCGTGTCCTTTCATACGCAGCGGGCTGTAAATGACATTTAACGACACTCACTAAAAACACACCAATCAATGAAACACAATGCAAGCTTTTTTTCATTCGAACTAACTACAACATTAGACAATACCAATCACTTTAAACAAAATCTCAAGTTTTTGCAACATCTATTATGCGAACGAAGGGCAAACATCGCCTTCATAGACCTTTCCTGGGGTAGGGACTGGGGTTGTAGGTTATTGCAGAGATCCCTACTAGTTGAGGGGTCAACCTAGTTGTTGCAGGAGCACAGGTCGGTCTCCCAACTAAGCAACCTGATGTTTTGAAGTTGCCAAGCCAAAGCAAGGCAAATTAAAAGGCTCTCACCACTTTGTTCGCTAATAACTCTTCAGTAGTACTCTAAGTTGACTGCTTCTTTCGGTTATACTGTATTCAGATATACAACAAAAACGCCAATACACTTGGGCGTGAAGTCAGAAACACGTAACGCAACTGTTCGGTATACAGTCAAAATTAGAATAGAATGACGAACCAAAGCGTTGGGCGTTCGAATGCGCCACAGGAAATAGCGACCGACTGCGGTTATGTCGGTTTGCAGGCTATCATGTCGACGGTCGGACTATTCGCAAACAAGTACATCACGTTGAATCACGAATGGAATAGTACTGGGAATTACGCAGTAAGAATGCACAAAACATTAAAGCACTAATGTGTCCACTATACTGGCTTTTCATTCTGGCAGATGTCCATTATATCTTACACCGTAACTTCCGCATTTTTTGATAACCACTAAAAACCACACTAATTTTCTCTAAATTCGCATTTTCCTAGAACGACAACTTATTTTTCAATTACTGCATAAAAACTCTGCACTCTTAATACAGACGACCAACAAACTCTACTCTCGCCGCTTTTTCGTTCACATTTCAACATTTTTAGGATTTCTCCTCGCAAGACATTCTGTTTACTCCTCCTACGAAATTTGACTATATTCAGAAATCAAGTTCTTTGTGCCTTAAGACAAACACGACAGGAATGAAAATGTCTTCATTTCATAAAACATTGATGCATGAGTTTTATTTTCCAAATTTAAAAATCACAATTCTTTTGCGCATTGTTTCTTCACGACTGCGCTTGCATCTCTGATTTCTAAATTCGAATCTGATCCTTCAATGTGCAGGTGGTCGGCACAATACTGTGATGCACGGACAAGGCACAATACATATTTTTTATCGGACACACGCCTAGGATTTGCTTTAATCAGATGTTGTTTTTTACATTGGTTCCATGATGCCAAATGTTTTTTAAAGAAACCAACAGCCCTCGTTCAACTTTCAGAAGTTTCCACACCTTGTTGAATTCGACTATTTCACACACCCGAAGACAATTTTTTTGTCAGTGTTGACAACTATGTCTTCTACAACTTACCCTTCCGTAACGGAGGCATAACTCTGCCAATTGCGCACAGGCGCTAGGAACACAGCACAGACTCTTTTCACCAGCTCGAAGCAGAAACGTCTGGCTGGATTTTACTATGACGGAAAACTGTGTCTCTTACACGGTTTTCAGTTGCACGGAGCTCTAGCCAAGCACAGACACTGCAGCCTTATACAAAAGAAAGCAGTACAGACCAAAAGCTATCCTGAGTTCACCAGCATCCCACCTTTCACCAAGCTGTTAGAGCAACGTTAGTGATTATAGTTTAGACAATAGTCCGTTCAACTATGTTGCGAATCAGAAAAGCGCTCCACACAGCACATAAGGCCAGTTAAACGTGATTTCCGTTTTTGCTTTAAATCGGATCGCGTTACAGAACAGCAGTCTATTAAATACGTCACTGTGGTTTGGTCACACAAACAAACCCACGTTTGAGTTTGCACATTATAACCAACTGGTCCTTTTACAATGAAAGCTTAGTGCTCGTGTTGAATGTGACAATTTCACATCAAAGGACTGTTACGTTTGACATTGGCATGGAATTTTTTTTATCTTTCATTATAAATAAAAACACGTTTCAGTCTATCAGCGACGATCACCTATCAGCCAAGTCATTTTAGAAGAACACACATATTAGCAAGCCATCATGTACCACTATACAGTGACCCAAAACCTTCTTTTTCTCAGATTCATAGAAAAGGACTTATGAATCTACTTTTATTTTTTTCCCCAGCTTCCCAGGGGGATACAAAAAGCCTTTTTTATCCTTTTGCGGATGGTTCTAAGCTCTTTCACACACAAAAAGCTATCGAGTTATTACTTTCCTCTTGTCAATGAATGTCACAACACGGCAGTCAACGCCCTGTATCCTTCAAACATCACTTTTAAAACTAATCAGTCCATTCCTCAATGATACACTTTCTCAAAAACCTATGTAATTTTCAAAAATTTTTTTTTTCTGGAAAGATTTTCTAAAACAATTTGGCAATTTATTGACTTTTGGCGTAGCCACGAAATTCCGAAGTCAGCTTTCAGTCCAAAACGGTTTCAGTCCTTGCCTCTTTTCAAAAACTTTCAGTGATCATCATGTGGATTGTAATAGTCATTTGCAATAAACAACCGGATCGCTCATACCATAGACGCGACAAGCACAAACTAAGCTTCTTTCGTGGATCGCAAACCGATAGCGCCACCTACCGCTAAATGTGTCAACATCAGTAACTACTGTTTCTCCGCTACTACGATGGAGGAAAACCATTTAACACTAGGATTTATATTAATGGGTTCGAGTATAACCGCCATCTTGATAACCCTGTAACGCCATTTTGACTCTTAAAAATATCGCTTTTGCACGCCTTGTGCGATAATTATAACACATTAACGCTGCATTTTTCACTAAATCTAGCATGCAGCACTATGCATTTTTTCTATGTTGACAGGTACCTTCTAAAAACCCTACTAATTATACGTTCACCAGTTAATCCGCATGATATATGCTAGGTTTTACAAAAATTTGACAACCCGATGTTTTCATATAAAGCTACGTATATGAACTCAAATGCCACTTTGGAAATTTCACAACAAACAGCGCATTTCATGGCCTTGTTTGCATAGTAACTTGATGCACCTGACACTTTCTTTTTCAACCTACGAATACAAATTTTTCTGTGGAACACATCTATTAGAATTAATGACCAGTAACCACACAAGTGATGCGCACTTTCAACCGAGTTATGGACGAATAAGATGGGGCGTTTCGGATCGAATATGTCGACTTCTGCATCGCAGTGAATTTATCTTTTTTCGCGACTTCGCGCCTCTCCACGACTTGGCCTTTTGAAAGAATAATATTGGATGAAGCCACAAACCCCTAAACCGAGGAACCTTCGCAACAAACTGAATAAGTGCTGGCAACACAAACTGGACTAATACAAATAACTTTCATACGAATTTCCCCAGTTTACGCTTATCACAACGTCTGTTTTTCAAATACTTTAACTCCTTTCTTGCACATTTTTTGCATCATTAAATCAATAGCCTTGACATCCGTGATTAAACAAACTTAACACGCATTAGGACAGTTAAAAATCACCAACAAACGCCAAACATTTCTTATACCCCCTAGGTGAGAATTTCCAATGTTTGTGTCCCTTACAACTAAACGCTATCGTTGGTGTTGCTGTTTGAAATGCGTATCGACAACATCTGTCCCTTCATCATTTTCTCCTTAGCGCCACCTTCCGACAACTGTCAAAACAAACGCTGCATCTTGCAAAACCACTTCACATTAAGTTCTTTTTTTCTGACTAAGGACCTTACATTTCTCCTTTATTCATGATTGGAAAAACTTCAACACATATTTTATCGCAAATTTACCTGTGTTTATGAACTTAAAAGTGTCATTTCCATGACTATAACTAGCGTAAGATAAATTTATTGATGGAACAACTGAAGTTTAAAATATCTAATATTTTTGCAAAACCTTTCACATACCTACCGTGACTTTTCCAGACATAAATTTCTTTTCACTTAGTTAATGATTGCCCATTTGCGAACATTTTTCCAACATTTTTCTATATAAAGTCTATAAAAACCGGAACATGCTATTTATTGGTCACCAGCAAAATTAGATGTAGCGCTTGGCGCCACATTTGCCGCAAACACCGATCTAACCTGTGGACTTCGCAATTTTTTTCCTTTGAAGGATCAACAAGCATGACAAGTTCAACATTTTTATATACACCTTTCACTAAGTTTCATGAACAATTCTACCTTATCGTAGAACGCTAACATTTTTTATCATAGATTGCATTTTTTCTAAGCCCATCTTTGATTGAGAAACATATTTTTTCATCTTCTCTCATGACGATAATACGTTTTAATTATAGCTAATAATGACTTCCTTGCAACAGATAACATCTTCAAGTGGATGCCATTCTGTTGCACCAATAACTAGATGCACCATATACTATCAAACTGTTGGTAATAACTTCTTGCACTTTATGAAAGTCTATAAAAAATACACATATTGTGTTGGCTTCCAGCCCAAAACACCTCAAATACATGGCAAAGCATCGACACGCAATGACCACTCCCTACATTCACTCACATCGCTTGGACCCTATCTCAAGATACGTCATATCTCAAAACCCCAAACAAATTACACAAGAATACCAGAAGTAAAAAAGACACAGGCTGTAAAATTCCAGTACCGCCAATGTCACAAAATGCACCAGGCAACCCTGACCTTGTTAAATAAATTCAGAGTTTATCACGATTAACAAAACTATTGCAGCACCTGCCATCCCAAACACGTAGGGTACGACACTCCCGTTTGTGGAAACTTCAAACTCGAATTTGTTTTTATTGTCCCAACCGTGGTTATCTTGATCAAGATCACAGAGGACATTTGTGGCGGAAACACAAAATTCTTGCATTATTTTCAAAATCTGACTTTGCTTTCGACGAAGAAACCGTCGCTCTCGAGAAACAAAAACGCCATCGTCACTGTCTATATGGACACCGTGCTGCAGATTGCGGAACATCACTTCCTCGACAGAGCAATCAATACGCTCAAAATACTGGTGATACAACACCCAAGTTCATCAAAAAAAAAGAACCACGCTCACCGCAAGACGGCTTTTCGCACAATATCTCCAAGACAAAAACAAGAAGAACAAGAGTACAGTAATTCAATCTGACAAGGTATGATAACAGTGGTCAGTTGTGGTCCTATGACTCTATGATTGAGCTTCTCAATATTTTTAGTTTTTGTTATTCTCACTTACTTAATGTCCGTCGACGGAGAAGCTGACCAATAGCACATGTCTGAAAGAAATACACACGATGAAAAATGACCAGATGCGATATGATGCAAGTTAAAGAGTGTTTATGAAAAGATTGTGGCGAAAATTCTTTAACGAGACCATGCGAGTACCCTCTGGTTTCAAGGGTACCTAATATGTGACTTGAGGGACAGAGATTTTTGAACGGATTTAAAACAAGCTAGCTTCACTTTGTAACTTACAAAAAACGAGACGCACACAAAACACACCACAAGCACACACACACATGTTGAGATCGCAGTCCTCATTGGGATGACGAACAGGCTTATCATGTCATCCAATACGGTGTGGGTGCGTTTTCAGCTCATGTTCAGATCACTAAATACACTTATGTGGGGATTTGGCAAATTGACTCTCATGCCGGCTTCTTTTTCTATCTTCTCTTTCTATACCTCTACATTTCTTCCTCTTCAATGAGTGTCAAGACGCAGAATTCACACATACACCAAACACAAAATACAAAGACATGACACACGAATCACCCAAGACATTTCTCTCAAACGCAACAAAAGAATGATTTATTTCTAATGGACGAGAACTCGCATATCACTGAGATAGCGACAGGATTACTGTAAGCTGTGCAAATGCACACTGGATTAAACGTTTTTTGCAAAGCCACATTGCCGATGAATATTTTACAGACATTATTCGGCAGACAACATTTTTCAGAGTTTTGAAATAACCAAATGATCTGCAACTATTTTAACATGTGCTACTGGACAACTAGGACATTTACGAAAGGCAATTTACACTTCGCTGGGACTTTGAAAGGCTTAACATTTTGTCCTAGGAGGTGTACACACATTTTACTAAACAAAAACAGCATAATTTCAAACGCTTACGCGTCCGATTGGAGTGGAACGAAGTAATTACCTTTTTCTCATGTGAAATATTTCATGTTTTTCTAATTGGATTTGTCTCTTGGAAAAAGATTTGTCTCATTACAAAAATACAGTATCTTTTAAGCAGATCTTCTTAGAACGAGTTAATCTTCTTACAAACTTTTTAAATGTCTTTGGACCGCGACTGTCACTGCTTTGTCATAATAATAAATACCCATCCTTTTTTTCAGAACTCCAAATACAAAAGCACATCGGTCTTTTTGAAGAAAAACACAACTATCCAATCCCTCCATGATTGGATCCTGAAACGAATCAACATCTTACAGAACCTTTGCAATGACTGATTTGTTACTAACAGCACCCTCTAGTGACTAATTAGAAACGAACAAACTGAGCCATACTAAGATGAAAAGTACTCAAAATTACCGTCTCTAACCTGATACATATTCGACTTATTTTTTCTATCTGATGAATGAACATCATCAAGAAACTCACGTTCGATCGGCAGTTGTCTCTGATGTATGAAAACCATTGCAACAATATTGACAAACCAGCAGATTACACTAATGCATGATAATTCAGCTTAACCATCCAAATGGGCAATACAAGAAATTTAGTCATTGTAATTCAGATAATTTCGTTATTTCTGACATTACATGCCAGTTTCTTAGCAAGTCAATAAGCTTTAAATAACGTGCTTTCTTGTTTCACAGTCATTTGTGAATCTTTATGTGCACATGTATATTTGTTCTCATTTTTTCAGGTACAACGTAGTACAAAACTTTAAATGTAAAATGACAACTAACGCTACCACCAATTGTGTCAAATATCTACTGAATCGAGGAACGAACTTCTCTGATATTTTGGTGTCAAATCCAACTGTTTCCGTGAGAAAGTTGTGTTCACCACTTCTCAAAATTGGGAAACATGTAGCTTGTCAAACGGAATTGTCCAACATAAGTTCAGAAGACTGGTTTGCTGGACTTTGGGATGAACTGAACCTGCCTATAACTGATTTAGACACTTTCCTGTCAGAGATTCTTCAAGATCTCACAAACTGAGTCTATGACACAGAATCTCCAACTGAGACAGCGAGACAGACAAAGGATGTTAGGTCTCGAACTTCTCACAAACATTGAAGACGATTTCAAAAGCTTTTTAGTCCCAACCTTGGTTGCAAGTTGTTCAATTCATAATTTGACAATAATTGAGTAATCTACCTTTTTACTCGCCTGATTATTTTGCCTTTTGTGACTGACACATACTCCTGTGTATTAATCGCACGAAGTTGATTTCAAAAGGCACTGCCTTGGTGCATCTTGCATGGATACAACTTTGAGGATTTTTTTATGCTACTTTTTTTCAGTAACAAATTAGGGTTTTTCTTAAAAACAAGAATGGAAATACAATGCTCTGACGTTGCAATGGAGAATTTAAATACAAATCGGCTTGAAACTACCACACAGAAAATACTTACATCCCAAATACCAAGAAATGGACCGAAAGCAACACACGAAACAATGTGAGAATGTTCCGGATAAACTGCACAACAATCCACAGGACAAAGTTCCAACAAGACGACGTCCAAGAAAACAAGAAAGGCCACAGAAATGCATTTCTGGAATACTTCCCTGCCGATGGGATAAAAACGAGGATCAAACTCTAACAACCCAACAACCTCATGAGTTACATAAGCAAATGGAACCTGTAACACTTTGCTTTCACAACCTCCAGTCCAAAGGATCTGGGCCAATATTTGAATTGACAACAACCAGAAGCAACATATTATTCCAGATCCAGCAACCGGTTTACATGTCGTGGCAACCTGTGCCGTTCATAATATTTCTCAGAACACCTTGCAAATATATATGTAGAGGCACTCTTGGAAAACACAGCAAATTCATCTCAATATATGGTTTAAATATCTTAACAAGATCAAACGCTCATTTTTATTTCCAACCCGCTCCAAATTATCGCAACATTCTCATCGAAGAGGCACTAACATTCTATAGTGTTGTAAGATTACGTCTAAACACATTGGCTTGTTGCCAGTCCGTACTTATTCCGGAAGGCACTTATATTGGTACTTTGCATCCTGTTTTACTAACAAAACATGTTGAAAAACAGTAACATGTATATGTAAAACACGTCAACCATTCTTACGACGTTACCCAGGATTTCCGATACTGTCTTATGATTCTTTACAGTGTATCATGATAATTTTATCGTACATTTTTTTCAGAACGAGAAGATTAACTTTTAATTTAATTCCTAAATAATTACATTACTACTGGCAAGCTCCTCTTCGTCGCATTTCGGACAACAAACGAAGGCAGTTTACTACTTCCAAATCTCTGAAGAGGAAACAATTCAAACACGGCACTCATAAACAGGTAAGAACAATTTCTATTTCAATCTGACTACATTTCTTTAACATTAAGAGGCATTCCCCTTGTAACCCAGCACAAACTGGGCCACAATAAGACAAACAAAAACGCAATACTATCTTCGGCCGTACACATTCGAGACGACTCCACAATCTGATGCATGGTAATCATGGACACACTCATGATAGCCTAACAGTCGCCTCTGATGAATGGTGCTCATTACTACGGTTATGACAGACCAGCAGATCAAACTGACAACTGACCATTTATACCAACAGTTTACAACGGAATCAAGATGGAAATTAAAAATCTTCCCTTTTTAACCTCATTCTTATTGGAAGCGACATTTGCTCGCGCTCCTGCTCTGCATTAATCGTGATACCTCTTCATCGCTCAGAAACAAATCAGAGCATGCACAACTGACTACAAACTCACATTAACACAAATGCTTCAGCGTATGGCGAATTGTAATCTAGGAATTACAACACAATCGCCATCTAGTGATCAACACAAACACATCTTATGGCCAACGGACGTGTTTATCGTTTGCTATTTTGTAATCAGCAAGCACCTCAACAACTCCCCAACCGTTCTTGCCTTAATCTAGTTGTAGTACAAACACACACATATCTTCGCTGATAAATTTACAATCCCACCATAGATAGGCACCTAAACACTCTCAGATTTACATTGTTCATAATGCAGGTTTAATATTATCATTATCTGAACATCGCGCCGATTCAAAACTAAACTGCTCCGGTGCGACACACGTGGTCAAGTCACGCCGAGAAACGTCTTACAATGAACACTTGGAAAATTCCAAGACATCTGATATAAAAACAAATCTTCATACGGCTCCAGACGCAAACTTTACCAAATCGTGCTTTCAGACGAAAGCTTTGGTTGCATTTTTCCCTTACAGATACCCAACAACTTGTCCAATCAGCAGTCATGCAGTTCGATAATTCTTCTAATTTTCACTCATGTACGCCGTTTAAGGATTTCAACTTTACCTCTTCACCATTTTTTTCAGGATCATCACGACCTTACCAATTTCACATCAATCCGTTGCATGCGTGTTGATGATGACCGATACTCTATGAGAATATCTTACTCATTATTTTTTACTCTCACGGAAACTTAAATACCTACATTAATTCGAACGTCTTTCCAACACCATAATACTGACACCTACTGACTTACTTTTGAAAGACATTATTGATAAAAACAATATGACTTCTACACCACCAATACAGTGGTCAGATATACCGAATGAAAAACAAGAATTGAACAAGGTACAATCAAACAATTTCTTGACGAATAGTTTCACCTGAAACATTCTTACATAGCGCGAGCACTGCCTCACTTAAAACACTACAAATTCTACTGGAATTGGACCGAAAAACAGACAAACTTCATTGAGAATTAACTAGTGTTAACTGATCGCAATCCAGAAATAACTATTTCAAAAGACACACAGTCTTCAAAACAAAAAGATTGCAAATCATTCTCAACGAAACATGGTTCTCATATTAATCCATTTCAGACGGAAAAGCAACCATGCCCTTTTTACAAGCCACACCTACATGCCCACCGGCCGTTTCTAAAATTACAAACTTGGCGGCGATGACAATCAACACGAGGGATCGTCCCTCACCCTGCAAAGCTTTTGCATAAACTTTTAAAAACAAAGTTTTTCAAATTTTCACAAACGTCAAATGCCAAACAACTGATAAAACAGTGGCACTTGCGATAAGACAAGCCAAACCAATTGCTTGTCGATTGGAAATGCTAAACGCAATCCACAAGAAACATTTCACAAATTTTGTGATTTCTTTTCATCATGTTTTCCTTGAAAACATTTTATGATGACGGAGAGATAGATGCATGTAAAAAAGCATCTATATTTTAAACTCTCATTACAAATACTTTACTAAATTACAAGACATAATAACATAAGAACATTTTCTGTGATAATTTAATATCACATTGGAACAAATCAACATTAATCGAGACGAAGAACTCAAACTAATATAAACATAAATTCAAAGACAACAAGTTTTACAATCAAAATTAATACCGGAGGCAATACTGAGCAATAAGTCATTATCAAAAGCCACGATTACCTATTAAAGAGACAATAAAAATCGTGCGACCAATAAGCTCAGCAAATACAGACATGCATGATGTACAATATGTGGAACAAAAACAATCCAAAGATTGTTATGACAACCACAGGAAAACAATAATATTCGTGCAATAAAATTCAATGGACTACAATACAAATTAACACTGGGTTCTTCACAATTTGTGAATTCTCCCAGATATTGAAGAAAATAAGCCTTCAATTGCATATTCAAATGCTTGTTTTCTGTCTAACAATTATACAAATTAGGGAAACTCAACTAGAATATTTGAAAACCCGAGAACACAAAGACAGGTCACTCTTGCAGCAATTGAACTTGTCTCAGTTCTCGTAGGTACTTTAATAGCGAACATAACAAAAACACAAATGCACACTTACAACGAAATGACCAACAAAACAAACTAGAAGATTTAGAAAGTAAATTCACTCTTCAATTAAATCAAGTTGAAGACCAAGTCTCTGAACCTCAAGTTCAAAAAGTGGAGTTAGCAAAAGCTATTGCTACACTCTCTCGAAAAATGGCAAATTCAGCAAATAGACAACAACGATTTGAAAATAATATACTAGCGTTCAACAAACAACCATTGCAAAAACAAATCGTCACGACTAAAAGGTCTATTGAAAATAGAAACAGAAATTTAATTAAAACATAATTTCGAAAGAATGAGTCAAGAAGATACTCCCGAATAATAACAAATTAATCACCATGATTAAACTAACATCAAGACAACAAGGAAATACTACGACATTGGAGATAAGATCAGCACAACCTTGGTTACGAATATACAACTGCATTTGGAAAAAATACAACAAATATCATGAAGACAAGATATCCATCGGTCACCCATTCACTCTTCAAAATTAAAAAGAAATTTACAAAGAGCATCGATTTATCATGCCTATTAATATTATCTTATCGGATCCTTCCCGCATATGAAAAGTCACAATATAACGAATAAAAATAGAAATTACTAACAGGAAACGAAGAAAAGCACAACACTACCAATTTGCTTGCAAAAAGAAGAAGAAAACGAAAAACCCAAGAAGAAATCGAAAAACTTTCCCTACCAACAAAAAAGAAGACAAAAACAAGGGAACTAAGAAAATTGATTGAGACAATCAATTTACGTCATCCCGGGAGATATGTAGCAGAACAATTACATTGTTCTCTACATGTAAGAGAACTTAAAGTTACAACAACAGTACTTGAAAGGCAAATTGGAAACTAACTGAGGGACTGCTGAATGGCGGCTGGACTGGACAGCTGCTGGAAGGCTGGAAGTGCAGCGGTCTCAACCAAAGAAATCCGAAAACGATGAATCATGAAAGACGCCAGAAACAAATACGGATTGCTGAAGCGACTGAACTGAAAAACTGGTAAACAAGCATGTCAAAATTGCGTGGGCGACCTAGGAAGTGCAAACACTTTCAGGTGGAACTCGGGGACTATCCCTGTGAAAGTATGTACCACTCATGTTCTGATCATGCATGTCACCTAGGAAACAATTGTTAAATTATCTAAGTAAAGGCATACGCCCAAGGCGTGACTTTTTCCTATAAAAAGGGCTAGATTTTCCCGTCCAGGGCAGAGTGGTTCTACAGAACCTGAAAGGCTTGACCTTGGTATGGTCAAAAGGCCGACGCCTTGTTCAGTCCTTGTAGCATTCCCCTGGAAGTCTCGGGGTCGCGAGGCAACTTGTTGGCTGGCTTGATCCCTTGACGTGCGTTCCAAGCCGCATAAGACAAGTAATTGACTTCACTGATTACAAAGTGAAGTTCTGACAGTCTGACCAGTGGAATCAGAGTAAGGCGAAACTCTGTCACTCTGTTCCACGAAATTAGAGTAAGGTGAAACTCTCTCACTCTGTTCCACGAAATCAGAGTAAGACGAATCCTTGTCACTCTACCTCGTAAAACCAAAATAAGGCAAATCCTTGTTACTCTGTTTCACGAAACGATTTGTTCGAAACGCCCCTTCACAAACAGTTTTATAAATGGGCTTGTCAAATCTCTGTTACTATCACCCATAAGTTCTAGATAACATCCTTGGACATATCTTAAAACGTTTCGTACTGATGAAACTCTGTCATTTTGTACAATAAATTAACGTTGGCAGAATGAACTTCTGTCACAATAAATGAAAACATTAGAATGATAAAACTACTTACTGTTAAAACAAGTTATCACTAGGATTAAACACCTGCAAATCAATAGGCTCTGTTTACCTGACAAACCAGGAAACAGCTGAGGTATTAAGATACTGACTCATAATTTCCTGACTGAGGCAAATACCTTAAACAGGAAATGCCAACCATGGTCAGGCGATTTAATATAAGCTCTACTTCCACTAGAGATAACCAATCTAAATAGATAACCGCTATAACGGTTTAAAACTGTGCTGCAAATTACAGATGCACCTTAGAAAAAGCACTTTGTGTCTGTAAGATTCGAGAGAACTTGTGTGAACTGTAAAAGATTCTAAATTGGTAAGTGTTCTTATTTAACAATGCGACAATGATATATTACGCAATAAAACACATTTGAACAACCTTTATTTGTATTGAGTGATTATAACTTAGAGTAGGGAGGTGTCAGAAGCAATAGGGGAATCAAACAGACATTGACCTGCGAATATTTCCCTTGACCTAACTGCTAGATCGAACCCATGCATTAGCAATAGTTAAGTCTAAAGCATGCGGATTGTAAAGTCTCACTAGAGACCCAAAAACCACGTGTAGATAGCTTTGCTGTAACGTTGGTTACCACGTATTCAGAAACAGACAGCATATAATTTAATGATGCTAGTGTATACAATGTTAGAAAGTGAGATTTTCAGGCAAATCTCCGCGAAGCTTTTGCCGAAGACAAATAGCAGCACTATTGTGGAAACTTCGTTTTGGGATGGGGAGTTTAGCAAAAGACTGTTTTCAACCATTCGTGAACAGGATTTCCATCAAAACGTTGGAGAAGTAGCCTGCAGTATTTACCTAGCTGTATATTGACCTATAGCTCAAAACGTAGAGACTTGACACGGAAATAAGGATAAAATATACATTTATCCTAACTTCTTGTAATGTCGCGACAACTGTGACCAACAAATCCAAAATATATTTTTTCCTTGACTCTTACACTTTGTGCTTGTGCTGAATGCATTGGTTCGCAAGTTATCTGATTTACTTGAGTTTAACCAAACCCACAATGCAGCAATGTTTTCATGCAAGTGCGAAACATGTGCTTTAGAGATACATCACACCTAGTTTTGTTGGACATTCTTTTCGTGTTGAAGGTGAAACTTGGTACTTTTTTGCCAATTCACCGTTGTGCATTTTGATTTAATCTCAAATCTAATTTTGTGTCGTTATACAAGTCGCCCGTGTCGTTATACAAGTCGCCCGTGCAAAATTGCTCCCGTGCTGTTCATAGAATGAAACTTTTGACATGGTGCAGAGTTATAAGTCTGGCCGGGCTTTTCGCGACGGGTCGGGCCGGGCTCGGGCTTCAGTTTGTTTAAATATTTTGGACCTGCACACAAAACTTTTTCATAACATTAAGGGTAACGACTTCTTTTCTTTCTTGACGTAGATTTGTTGTGCTCACCGCAGAAACTTCTGTGAGTGAAGTGATTGTGACTATTCTTCAGCTGATTCTGTTTGCAAATACAGCTGCGTTTTTTTCTTCACTGCTGGGATTAGTCTCACACAGTTTTTGAGAAGGCGACAGGGGTGAAGAAATTGGGTGAAGCGATGGCGTTGCGTGGAAAAGATCGATCACTCACTCGATTCTTGGCTTGTTTTAAGAAGCCTACAAGCGGGCTTTTCATATCTATAACACTAGCCTAGAAAGTTTCTTTTGTGCCTACAGCGCCATCGTAGATAGTTTCGTGATAGTTTCTTTTTTTCTTGAGAAACATTATATTCCACGCTCCGCAGTATTATCGTTGACAAACAATCTACGCTTGTGCCAGATTATGCCAATGTTTTGGTCAAGGTGATTGCTATTTTCAGTGTGATAAACCGTGTACCTGCAACTACACCTGCACACGTTTTTTGTTACTCCGCAGTTGCGCATATCTTAACTCCCTCGGTAAATTTGGCTTTCAGGCCTAAATTGGGTTTTACAAATAAATGATGGGCTCGAGCCAGGTTCAGGCTTCAAAATTAGGCCCTTTTACAACTCTGTGTGGGTGTGTAGGCAAGGGCCAACAAGGGGAAATTGAAAGGATGCATCTTCCACCCACCAACAGTAAAAATAGATTGAAATCATTTTGTGAAGTAGGCTACGCTAATTTTAGGCCAAATGTTTCTGCTGCTGGTAAGAGGATATCAGTGGAGAGTTTGGTATAAGGTGGGGCTGCATGCAAGATGCCCAGTAGCATTAAAAATATTTGTAGATTTTTCAAAAAACGGAAATGTGCAGGAAAAATATGTATCGTCTCTGTAACGTTAAGCGACTTGAACAAGACATCAAATCGCGCTGTAACCCAAACTTCTTATATAATGCGTGAAAACTGAAGTGTTCTACTGTAAGTGTGATATGCACGTGCAACCAATGCCATTCAACATTTTGTGCACTCCAGCTGACAGCTCTGATAAAACCCAAATGATGTGTTATACCATATTGCTGTGCTTGTTTACATCCAAATACGATATTAATGGAAGCAGGCTGAACTGCAGTACCGTGTCCAGCAACAAATTTAAGTGTATTAATATGTAAATCATCTGTAAGGACAAAGCGTGATCAGTGTTGCTCTCAAAACACCTCTAGAAATAAGATTGGGAATCTGTATATATAAAACGTCACTTCTGCATCGACCCGATGACTATATTGGTTTCACACCAAGCTGTCCCCCCACATTTTACAACAAAATTGCGCCCGTGCTGTTTCTTAGTTTCTAAATGAATTTTTACCACGACCGCGGTCTGAGTAAATTTCACGCAGGATCCGAACAACTGCTGGTGTGGGTCGTCATAAACAACTGTAGTTACTTGACCGTCAAAAACAACAACCCAGCTTATCATGCATTTGGGAAATATTGGATGCAGGCTAGAGGGTTTCTAAATTATCGTTTAAAATATTGCTGGCCGAAAGTTATCTACTATATATGTCAAACAAACGAACTTAAACGAGAAATCAAGAAAAAACTGGGGGCCAAACAGGGAGCCAACCAAAAACCTGGGGGCCATGGCTTACCCAGGCCCAACCTTAGAATCGCCACAGGTCTCGCGGCTCCGCAGCCCTGCGATAACAATAGAAACATAGAATGAGCAAAATCATTCTATGTTTCTATTGTTTGTTTAACACCCCAGGCGTACATGATATGATCAGGAATGCAGGGGCAGGAACCGACGGCCGTAGCTTTCACTGGTCACTTCCCCCACAACAAGCTGATGTAAAACAACAAAATACAATTGAAACACTGTTGCAAAAAACAAAGAATTGCAAATAAAGATAAAAACGTTGCAATGAGTATGGCACGATGTTTCCAGGTTGCTTATTGGCAGCGCGTATAGAGCATACCACAACTCTTTACAGGACCGCAAGCCGATAAATTGACATTTCGGCACTCTTTTTGTGATAACTCGCGAACCACTGAAGCTATATCAACACGTAAGACATTGCAAGAATAGCTTTTTGGTGGTGCATCTTTTTAGGTCTTTATGACGTATGTTACGGTAAAAAATATCTTTTTATTTGGCTTGTGGGCCAAGATGCTTTTCCGCATTTAGCTACATCCGAAAGGTCTACATGGGTTCGTCCATGGATGTAACAAGGACGGTGTTCACGAAAGCCATGTTCGCTTGACCCCCCTAGAAGACTTCTAATCTTGTTTAATATTATCAAGGACTCAGTTTTTTCTTTTACGTGT
>Ga0210059_1004209_pt1 | contig 23191 bp, 16 predicted proteins | sample Ectturendosymbi2_FD_188042 | JGI IMG/M metagenome (GOLD analysis project Ga0210059, IMG submission 188042) | Ecteinascidia turbinata endosymbiont from Florida, USA - Sample 2 (SPAdes) (version 2) | ecosystem: Host-associated > Tunicates > Ascidians > Unclassified | place: Key West, Florida...
CTACAGGGGGAGAGAATTCCATAAGCTACAGGGGGAGAGAATTCCATAAGCTACAGGGGGAGAGAATTCCATAAGCTGCAGGGGGAGAGAATTCCATAAGCTACAGGGGGAGAGAATTCCATAAGCTACAGGGGGGGAGAATTCCATAAGCTACAGGTGGAGAGAATTCCATAAGCTACAGGCCTTTCGGAGAAAAAAGTTAAATGCCAGTGACTTTTTCAAAAGTGCAATCTGAACGTCTGGAATTTGGCGCAAAGTGTAGGGAACAAATTCACTCAACGATCTAAAGAGTTTCATAGGGAAAGGGAAGGTACCAAACGAAGAGTATAGATACAGTATTTCTATACGATGGTTTAAGGTTTCAAGGTTTAAATCAAGTAGAACATCTGAGGAGGATGTAGTTTTTAAACGGCCTAATGTGATTTTAACGGCAATGAGTTGGGCCTTATCTAGCAGATATTTGTCGCTATCAGAGCAGTTGTCATATATAATGCTTCCATAGTCATAAATCAGTATTATGTTTGTTTTGGAGGTAGTAATGTGAGAGTGGCCAGGTAATGAATTTGAAAATTAGTGAAGACGATTTATTTTGGTCATCACTCTCTGATGAAGGTGGAGAATGTAAGTATGCCAAGAAAGACTGTGATGAAAGATTAAACAAAAATGTTTATTATTGCAAACAAAACAGCCACAATAATCGAAAACATAATTTTATTCGACGTTTCAGATTTTGCGTGAGCCATCACCAGGAATAAATGACATGCGACAGTTAAAAAGAAAAATTAGGATGCAATTTGAAGGCATTCCTATTGTATTGCGTCATTTAGATCATTATGTGTTAAGAAGCAGTGAGGGATGGATGAACCCTGGCTGGTGTTCTTGTATCAGAAGAGACTCGAGTAGGTGAAGTTTCTTCTGACCGACGATGCTTCCCACTATTTCCGGTTGCTTGAAGTTAAAACGGTGCGTGGGATTGGTCAACAGATGTTTGCAAGCTTCAGAACGTTGATCAAATTTGTGTTCGTTGATTCGGGTTATAAAATTTCGGCAAGTCTGTGCAATGTAATTTGACCCACACGTGCATGTTAGTTTGTAGACTATACTTGAGCGACGAAGATGATTCTGTTTGTCTTCATATGTAACAGATTTTTTCAACTTATTATTTTCATGTACGAAACGAAACTGAAAGGGCATGATGACTTAGCTGTGTACAAGTCTTTGCATTTCTCGCCGAACTTCATAGCACCGGACTTCATAGCATTGCATTTTTCGCCGGACTTCATAAGCCGAAACGTCGAATAAAATTGTTTTCGATTATTGTGACTGTTTTGTTTGCAGCAAGAATCTACAGCAGCTCTGTGCAGAGTTTACCAAATGTTTATGTGTATCGGTTTCTGAAAGGTGAGTATTATTGAAAAATAAAGGGGGATGGACATTCCTCAGGTTATATATTGTCATAACGGCAGTTTTAGAAGGATTGAAGTTAATATTCCAAACTTTTCACCAGTTGCATAACGTAGAAAGATCTTGAGGAAGTACCCTGTGCAGGTGAATAGGACATTTGGCAGAATAATATAGAGTGGTGTTATCTGCGAAAAGAGAAATGGATGCATTTATATTTTTAGCAATGTCGTTGACACAGATCAGAAATAACAGAGGTCCTAAAACGGATCCTTGAGGAACACCACAACTAGTGTATTTGAGGTCTGAGAGGGTCCTGTTGATGAGAAAGACTTGAGAACGCTGAGAGAGATAAGAGGATCAAAGATTTAATAAAGGGCCATCCATGCCAAGTTCTTGAATTTTAAAGAGCAAACATTTATGATCGACGCAATTACAAGCTTTGGATATATCAAGAAATAATATTCTACAGGAGAGATTTGAGTCATGAGCTTGGTACAAATTGTTGCAAGTACTGAGCAAAGAATTAAGAGTTGAGTGTTTTTTTCGACATCCAGAGTTGTTTGGAATCAATGGTGTTGTAGGTAGTTGTAAATATGTTTGTGTAAAAGTTTCTCAAAAACTTTGAGAGAAGGTAACAGAGCAATTGGACGATAAATTTGGACTTCCCGTTTGAGAACCTGTTTTAAGAAGAGGTATCACAGTAGCAGTCCTCCAAACTGTAGGATATTCCTCAGAAGAGAAAATAAAATTAAAGAGAAGGCTGAAGGGAGTAGCGAGCGACTGACTACAAATTTTAAGAACCCGATTGTGCAAATTGTCAAATCCTTGCATTTATTAGGATTCAAACTATTTAAAACCTGAAAAACTTCGAAACGTTCAATAACAGGAGATAGTAATCGCTGATCGGTAAGATATTGCAAAGGTGGAAAAATTTGGTAATCTTTACTGCGAGAATTTGAAATGGAAGTAAAGTATTCATTGGAAAGATTGCACTTAATACGATTATCATGTATAGGTCTTCCATTCACATTTAATGGGTAACTATGTTTTCTACTCGGTTTCCATTTTTTATTTAAAAGCTCCCAACAATTGAGATCAGACGCGTTGACAACATTAGTTTGCTGATGAATTGCTCGTTATATTTTTGTTTCGCCAGTTTTATTTTGCGTTGAACTAAGTTTCTGGTTTTATTATTTAGAAGTTTGTGGTTTGTTTTTGGTTTTAAGCCAGGGTTTGTAATAGCGAGATCTTTTTCGAATTGTAAGTCGGAGCTCGCGGGTAAACTAAGGCTAGCTTTTGTTAGAAGGATAAACTATCTTTATGGGAATGAAAGCTTTAAGCCTTCGGTTTATGACATTTGTAATATTTGAAAAGAGCTGAATTAACATTAGGAGAATTCATGATAATGAATTCCCAAGGGGTAACATACAGTGCATTGTTCAAACCTAAAAAGTCCCCATTATTATAGTCCCACAAAAAAAATGGTTTGGAAACTACGCGATGTTTAAGTGAAAAATTCAGTTTAATAAAAATGAGGTTGCTATCAAAATTGTTGATGGGGTCTAGGACTCCGTGAGATAGGACTGCCGACGGTACATTTGTTACAGCCCAGTCAAGAATCATACGATCTCGTGTAGCAGTGTCGATAAATTGATGAAAGCCAAATGCTGACGAAGTACAAAAAAGGTTTGACTGAAGCTGAATCGGTTTGTTTACAGAATGATCGTTGACGTCACCAATAATTATTGGTCAACAGCAAAATTTAAACGGTGATTGCAATAAGTGCTCCTAAAAGTATTTTTGATGCTGATTTCAAAAATGTTACTTTTTTTTGTAGCACATTTAGTTTCTGAGATATCTGTATGTTTTGGTTACCAGCTACCTAGCCTCCAACAGGCCTATGAACAACAAAAGGTAGCATTGTTTTGCATTGTGACGTAACACAGAATAATAATTGATGTAGCAGACATATCATTTGCAAAAGTAAAGTCTAAGAGGTCCCAAAGGGTTTTTGTTCCGCCTAAAAAAATTTTTCTTGGAGGGCCTATACTGGCTCACTGCACCACGTAAATATCCATCTGTCATATTCTGCTCTCAAGACTAACGATCGAAGAAGAATCAACACGAGATTTCACACAAAATCACCATGGCTGTTTGGTGACTAGCAATGGTTTTCCTGCTAATGATTTTTCATATTTGCTCTTTGAAACCGTAATAAATGTGATATTAACAAAGTTTGTGTGCTGCACTGACAGTGACTTGCTGTACATTTAAAAATTGAGTCCCTTCTCCCTGGCTTCGCATACCCACTAGCCACAATGCCAACCGTGCTGTGAGAAACATTGCGTTGTTGCATAACACTCCATTGCGTGGTGCGCTTGGGGTTGATCATGTCTTGACCAAATATGTTTCTATTTGGTTCGGCAATACTTCATACAAATAATCCTCTCAAAAATGTCTCATCTAAATTTGTACTCCTTTGCAAGAAAGCTGCGCCCTTGCATTTCATTCAGGCTACACCTCAACTCGTGTTGCCCGCATTAACTGGCAACTTTGCTGACAAAGTTGCATACTTTAGTCGTATAGTTTTGCATCCAATCGCAAAAAGTCACGTTAAACCTTGGTCAGTGAGAGAACACGACACTACACGAGTCCGACTGTTCCTTCCGTATGTTTTCGAACAGTTGAGATTGATATAAAACACCAGCGAAAAATCTTACTTAAGTTTTTTCGGGGGGGGGGGGCATGGGCTCTTTGGCCTCATTCTGGCAAGTGTTAGTAGCCATCAGGTTCAATGCAACATTCTTACCTTTGAGACCTAAATGTGAAAAAATACGTACCTCTTTCTTGAACGATGCAGAAAGTCTAACAGCATGTCGTTGCGCGCTTTGTGATGCAGTCAGATTGTTTACATCAGTCCTTACAGTATTCTTTCAACACTACAACCGCATTTTACTTTGTGACTGAGTGCTCTGACGTTATAGTGTTTGTTCGTTTGAGGACGTGTGCATGCCACAATACTTTCGTACTTTACCTGGCCTTATTGGCCAGGGTTGGACTCGGTGTCCTACTCTGGATGTAGTGTTGTACCAAGTGTTACGGGTTAGCGAACAATAGTGTTAAGAAAGTGTCTGTAACCATGTTGTTCTACATCCAACCTCGCTATTAATTGTGCAGACAGTGCGCGTTTGTACTCTGTGGACTTCTGGTCGGTTACAAAACTTTAAAATTGAAATGAAATATCAAAGATTTGAATCCCAAAACAAAGGGTTGGTGAAGCCCTGTTCCTAGCACAATTTAATTTTAAATTGAAGACGTTTCACATGTGAAAAACCAAAGTGACAAAACGTATCAAATCAACGTCAGACGAAATATATAAAACAACAGCACAAATCCAGAGGAAGAAAAGCATGCCTATATGCAGAAGGATTGGGTAGGGCAGGTTTTTTTTAAGGAAAATGTTGGGTACCCGTTATGGACCTGCATGGACCCGAAAATTTTCTGACTAAATTTAATATAATTTGAGGTGTTTTGAGCGCCATCGTTAGGCCATGATGATGATGATTTGATCTCTTTGTGATTTTAAAGGTGAATCTGATCTTAGATATGTATTCTACTCAGGTATCCGCTGAAATCATGCACATGTTTTCATGATATGCTCCTTGCTCAATGTTTTCACATCCCAGTCGCGTTAGCTCAGTTGCGTCAGTTGTTACAGGATCCAGAAAAGTTTCATTAATGTGTTTCGTTTTATGCTATGTGCAAGACAAAACCAAACGAAAACGATTTGCACAAATTTAGGTATTATTTTAAGTATACAATAGTGGCGCAGCGAGGCTAAGTGCCGCCCTTTCAACCCCTCAAATTTGCTTCCAAGAATTAATTTTTTATGCTCTTGTGTCTACGATTGCGTTTATAATATGGACCACGAGTCCGTAATAAACTATGATTAGTTCCATTATAAAATGAAAGAAGATCATGTTTCGTGGTAATGAATGATATTAGGGGTAATCAAACACACGCAAACTGCATTGGGTCTTGTTTTTCATTGTCGATTTATGATTCCTGCTATTTCTGCTTGTAGTCACCTTTCTCATTATTACTCTTCCTATTTTTTCAGCTTTCTTATATGCATATATGGACCCCGCATATTTCGTCAATTTTTCTTCTCTAGGGTTTTAATCTCCGGTAGCCGCACCACGCGACTTTTATCGTTTACTCCAGAGACACTATTGAAATTGAGTATGTTTTGCAAGTTGAACACTTGACCGTAAACTCTCTTTTGTCATTATGCGTTAGGCAGTGGCAATTTTAGAATGAAAAAAGTGGGGGACCACTGCGGGGCCAAGGAAAAGTAGCGGGGCAACATAAATGTCTATCTTGCATGGTGATTTTTCGTTGTTTTGAAGATTACGTTGCTACGATTAACCTTATCAAACCCAACATAGGCTTGTGAATATCATTAAATATGAACTATCTTTATTATTCACTAGAGACACCTAAACGCCACTGTAGATGCAATCATGGGCGCAATTTGGTGGGTGACACGGTGGACGTGCCAATGCCATGTCCCCCCACCTTTTTCTCTTTAGGTTTTGTATTTGGAGAGGCGTCAAAAATAAAAATGATGTTTGTCACGTTTTGTGTGAAGAGCTTTTCATATTAGATGGTAGACCACACATAGCCAGGTTGATGTTGAAACAGAGTTTGGTGTGGTATCACTGGATTCTGTTAGTTCATCAATTTTAGCTTCAATAAAATGATATTTAGCATTTTTCAAGTTTCCAGAGACCGCGAAAGATGGTTTACTGCTTCTGTCCAACATTTTACCCTGTGTAGTATACTGTTGGAAAGGTTATTTTCTTGAAACAGTGATAGTTTTACAGCTGCACATGTGAAAGACCACGGTATAGCATGGATTTGTTCCGTGCAGAAATGTATCTGGTTTTCCTGTAACGTTGGTTGTCACGTATTCAGAAACAGACAGCGCAAAATTTAATGATGCTAGTGTATATAGCAGGGTCTACAAACGTTTTTGTCCGAGGGATACATAAGGTAATACAGAACATGTCGAGGGCCGGACGCCTCAGGCAATGTGATTGTTGCAGGATATATTGCATTCTACCAAATCTACAAAATTTTCGTAAGCACTGTATATTATGTTTTCATCATTGACAAAATGGCTTCGCGGGCAGGATAAAATGGCTTCGCGGGCCGCATCTGGCCCGCGGGTTATAGTTTGGAGACACCTGGTACATAGGCATATCATATTTTTGTGATTGAAAACCGGGACGCTTCAGAACAACGAGCACTAGAAGGAAACCAAACAAGTTCCGGTACGAAATAAATCCTTTCAATAACCTATAATTGCATGAAGAACACCCCCTCCTACTAGCCAACTTTACTGAAATAGCCAATGCGCTAACAATCAACCCATTACTGGACCAGTTACCCACCATATTGACGCATCAATTACCTACACATCTAAAACAACGAAACAAGATCACGCATCATTCTTAAGCAAGTTGGTTAAACAGACTAATCACAGCATGCTAATATTCGTGTGGGGCAGTGGTTCCCAAAGTGGGTGGCACCGCCCCCCTGGGGGAGGTGAGAAACTCTAGGGGGACGGTGAAGCAGAAATGGACGGTTGGGGGGCGATAGGAGACCCGGGTAATAATTACATTTCTGTTGTGTTACTAACTTTGAGTGACCAAATGTCATAAAAAACAGTATGATCAACAAACATGTATGCATGTAATTGGTAAACAAAAACTTAGAGTTTTGGAAACAAAACAGAGGTGAAATGCTAGGCGATAAATTGATGAACCGCAGTTTCCATCTCTATAATTAATGAATATGATTGGAATTTTTGTCAGCTGTACTTCTTGGCACGGGTAAACTGCTACTTAACAATTCCCGTTTCGTTACAGAGACTATCAGGTTTGAGAATGCACGCTTGCACTTAGACTCAGCCTGTAACCAAAAGCGTGAGCTAATTTTGGATGGAGTGGTTTAATGATCACAAATATAATAATAACCTTGTACGAGTTCAATTCGAAGGTAGAAAGGCAATTTATATTTTTTTGCAGATATTGTTAGGTGCCAACAAGAATAAGTTACCTAAAGGGAATCGAAAAGATTCTGGAAAACAAATGTGTGTTTCAGAACGCACTTTAGCTTGAGCAGCGCCAAGGAAATCCAGGGAGAGAGAGATGGTAGAGCCAGTGGAAGACTGCAAGTGCCACGGCTAAGTTCAAAAACTTTTAAAATATGCAGATTAATTTCAATCCTGCACTGCTCCGAACTCAAAATTGACTAAAAATGTGACAGAGTATTAATGGATTGATTGATCAAAGGACACCAAAGGGTTTGGAAGTGTTCTGCTAAGTTTAGGCAATGCTGTGCACTCGGATAATGATGAAGAGAGTTTGTACGCCTGTTGCTGCACACAGAAGGTGACTGTCAAAGGGTGTCATAGATACAGTATCTTGGCTGTCACCAGTGGCGTATGCAGAAAATTTCCGAGGGGGGCAAAGTTTCCGTCACAATCGTGTGACGTCACAAATCAACTTTAGGGGAAGTGCCGAAGGCACGACCATTCTAGCGGGGTCCTGGGGCATGCCCTCTGGAAAATGTTGCAAAATTACACCAAATAATACGCATTTTTGTGCATTCTGGAAGCAAGTTTTAGTATAATGCTTTTACGAGACTTATTAGCAGGTGAGACAGAAAACTGAACTTTTGTTGTCTGAGGCTCATGAAATAAATAAAGCTTGGATGTTGTAAGTTTTAGACATGTATCGCTTATCGAAGACGCTTATTGAAGTTTGTGGGCTCAAATCTCACGCCAGCCGAAGCTTTTTTCTGGTGTTCATTGTTACCTGTATTAAGTTACTTGACAGCCACGTGTGAAGGAAATTTGTCAGTGAAAGACTAAAATCGTAAAATGAAAATCAAGCAGAGGAAACGACCAGTAGTCGTAAAAATTTGCGTTGTGTATGTCAGTGACCAGAAAACAAAGTCAGTTTATTTTAAATTGAGGCCCTTGCTCCCCCTTAGTTACGCCACTGCCGAATACTGTTTGTACATTTTTTTATTTTTAGCGTCTGAGGGGGGCCATGGGACAGTGCCCCCCTCCGTACGCTAGTGGCTGTCACAGTCCACAGATATCTTCACGAAGTTCAGTGAAGTTAATTGGCAATTGCAGGGGAATGGTGTTAACCTCATTAAAGCCAAATGAGCAATCTTCACCTTCTTGTCCAAGTTTAATGCTGTTCAAACGAAATCGAGCCCTTCATGAACTCTAACGGTTTCCAGATCATTAACTCTAACAGTTTCCGACTGCTAAATGAGTTAATTTACTAAATTAAGTTTTATAGTGAAGTGCATCTTTGCCCTCATTCTTGTTTTAATCATTTTCAAACATCCCAATTCCCAAACATACAATACGAAAGAATTGTGTTGATATGTGTGCTAGGCATGGTAGAGGGGCGATATAAATTTGTCAGAAAAAGGGGTGATAGCCAAAAAAAGGTTGGGAAACACTGGTTTAGGGCTATGCTGCCTAACTGAATGCTTAACCGAGATTTTTGGTTGACCAACCGAGACGCCAGGACAAAGCCTTTAAACCGGGTCTGTCCTGGTTAAAACAGGACGTCTGGTAAACCTAAATGTACATAGTGTTAGAAGGTTACATTTTCAAGCAAATATCTGCAAAGCTTTTGCCGAAGAAAAAAGCAGCACTATTGTGAAGACTTAGTTTTAGGATGGGCTGTTTTGCAAAAGACTGTCTTCAACCATTAGTAAATAGGATTTCAATCAAAACGTTGGAGAACTATTCGCTTAGCTATATATTGACCTATAGCTCAAAAAATAAGGACTTGGCTGGGAATCAAAGATAAAATATACATTTATCCTCACTTCTTGTAATGTCGCGACAACGGTGACCAGCAAAGCCAAAATATATTTTTTCGTGATTCTTACACTTTGTGCTTGTGCTGAATACATTGGATCGTAAGTCATCTGATTTACTTGAGTTTAACCAAACACATAATGCAGCAATATTTTGATGCAAGTGCGCAACTTTTGCTTTACAGGCAGGCCCGTAGCCAAGGGGGCATTCGGGGGCAGTGCTCCCCAATTTCATTGTCTTCAGAAAAATTTGTTTTATACATAGAGTAAAAACTATAATCTTGTCCCCGTAAAAATGTATTTCCCCCAACAACTTAATACCTGATAACACCTAGTTTTTCTGGACATTCTTTTCGTGTTAATCATGTGAAACTTGTAAATTTTTACCAATTCACCGTTGTGCGTTTTTATTTCTTTTTAATCTCAAATCTATTTTTGTGTCGTTGTGAATGTAGAACTCTTAGAATTAAAATTTTGACATTAATTTTACCCATTTAAAATGTGATGTTCAACCTGAAAAATTGATTGTGGAAAGACTGAGCTAAGTTGCATCACATATAAAAGTCACAAGACAACAGTCAATAAACGATCAGGTATGCAGAAATTACATTGTAGGCTAGACGGGTATCTATGCAGGGGCCAACAAGGGGAGATTGAGAGGATGCATCCACCACCGGGTAAGTGGATATTAATGGAGATTTTGGTAGGGGTGTGGCTGCAGGCATGATGCGCTGTGGCATTGAAAAGATTTGTAGCTTTTACAAAGAGCGGAAACGTGCAAGAAAAATATTTACCGTCTTTGTAACGTTAAGCAACTTGAAAAAGACTTCAAATCGCGCTGTAAAACACACCTCTTATCAAATACATGAAAAGTGAAGTGTTCTACTATAAGACTGATATGCACGTGCGACCAATGCGATTCAGCATTTCGTGCACTCCAACTGACAGTTCTGATAAAAACCCAATTGATGTATTAGCGTGATTAGTCTTGCTTTTAAAACACCTCTATGAACAAGATTGGAAATCTGTATTTATAAAACTTTACTTCTGCATCGACTCGATGATGTCATTGATTTCACACTAAACTGTCCTCCACACATTTTACAACAAAATCGCGCCCATGGATGCAATCATATACGTGTACTGCTATGTTTAATATTCTGTGCTAACCATGCAACTTCCACAGCACTGCAAATTTAAACTGAAACACCATTTTCCGTACACAATTGTGCCGGCCGCACATGAACGAAAGCAGCTTTACAAAGTGAAAACAATTCACATGACAACGAACTGGTTCTAACCACGAATTCCATCTTGACACACAGACAAGTAGGCTGTTGATAGCCAACTAGTTTCATCGAAATCATCAAAATCTGTTTTTCAGTTGGTACCTTTCAATTTAAAGTATGTCAGTGTTACCCAATCTTTCACTGGTAATGGAATTGCTGGTAAATGTTTTCACTAATATCATTTTTGAAAAATTTCTCTCGCATGAAGCACTGGTGACGGGAAGAGTTACAGCTACCAGCAACAATCAAACGCAGCTTTTTAAGTAGTTATAAATGACAAAAATTGTTCGAGCGATATACGCAGCTTCGACTCCTTCCGAAGCAAATTCTTTGCCAAAGTCATTTCACGTTTTAAATCATTTTCACTAAATGATTAAGATTTGTGAATTCTTTCAAGTGTGTTTCTGATGGAAATGTTTGACCTCCGGGACAAAGAGCTGAAATACGCGAAAGAATTGCTTCTGAATCATTACAGAAAATCCTGACAAAATTCTATGAGGTTGCAGGACATGTGGGTAGAGTTAGCTTGTTGTCACGAACCACTTACGTAAGATGTTTCGGAGTCGTACACACAAGGCAGCCGAATGCAATACCACAGCCAAGATAAATTGAAATAAATTAACTGAAACCAATTCCTATGGCTTTCACAAACCTTTTGCTAATGGGACAGGCAACAATCTGCTGACAGTAATATCATCCAGCTCCATCTCACACTGAAATGCAGGAAAGATCAATCTTCCACTTCTGTGTCTGTTTCTTAGTTTCGAAATGGATTTTTCAACACCACGACCACTGTCTGACTAAATTTCACGCAGGATCCGAGGAAGCCTTGATGTGTGTCGTCACAAACAACTCTAGTTACCCGACCGTCAAAAACAACAGCACGGCTTATCATGCGTTTGGAAAACATTGAATGCAGGCTAGAGGGTTTCTAAATTATCGTTTAAAATATTGCTGGCCGAAAGTTATCTACTGCATGTGTCTAAGGTTGTCAGACGGCCGGTATTTTACTGCTATTTTAGCAGAGGCCGGTAAACGGCCGGTATTTTGAAAATCAGTGTCTGAAACCGGTATTGTGAAAATAAATAGTTTGCCGTAACTTCAAAAAGAACTAACGCAGAATTTCTCAAATTATAGTGACTCTTGTAGTAAATCTTGTCAGGACAGTTTCTTCAGCGAAGTTTATGTGCTGCTGTTGTCGCAATCCTTAGTGCGATTGTCACGTCACACACACACACACACACCGAAATGTAACGAAGCAGCAGCCAAAATACGGGCAAATTATTAATTGTGGCATAACGCCACTGATTGTCTCTCTGTTTTACCTGTGCCTCTTGGGAATCGGGACACAGCTTAGATCTGGCGCTGTTGACAAAATGGCCGCTATTTTTACCCAACGCATTTGGCAACCCTGCATATGTCAACCAAACGAACTCAAACGGGAAATTAAGAAAAAAAATGGGGGTGGCAAACGGGGGGCCAAGCAAAAATCTGGGGGGCCATGGCCCACCCACCCTTAGAATCGCCACTGGCGTTAGACATCACTGCAACACAGAAATTTCAACGTAGCCCACCACGTTGTGCACAATATGCAGCTACCGAAGACATCTTGATGCAGACAGGTGACTTTTGTTGCCATGAAAACGAAATGTAGTAGCAGGCTTAATGTAGAATATGACTTGATCTGTGCATGACCATGAACTGAGCCTCGAATATCTGTACTTTCTATAACAAGGTCACAATCAGCTGATGATTTTTTTAGGGGGAGCACAATGATTGTAAGCTGATGTTGCACCTCACAACTAAATATGTTTTTGAACATTTTCAAGGGAGAAATTGCCCAGCTGTCCACCTTCGTTGCAGCTCTGCTTTCGAACAACAAACAAGCACGGTCTTCGCATTGTTTGCCCTAACCGTTGTTTTATTAATACTCTGGGTCCCCATGCGCGCCAAAAGTTTGGCGTGCGAAGTAATGGTCGGCCATAACTTCTGCAAAGGATTGAGCTAGAGAGTCAGCGAAGGCATTATCGTATCCGGAAGACAGCATCGGATCTTTTGAGGTAGGTTGTGCGCACCTTTGATGTCATTGTGATGTCAGAAACTGGTTTTCGCGCATGATAGGAAAACCGGTTGCGTCCATTCAAACAGCGATAGAACTCAAACCGAACACGTTGGAAACATATTTTCTACATAAGAACTATCGCTAGGGACCGTAGCTTTACGATGATGAATAAAAAATACAAAAAACGTTTGATGGGGCTTCAAACGGTGCAATATCCAAATATTTTAGGGGATTTTTCCGGTTCAAGCTTTTTTGCTGCCAGTCAACACTCAGCAACCCAACCAAAGTTGCAGAACAGGTGTATTTGGGTGTCTTACAACATCACATCAAAGTTCAAGACGAAATATTGACAGGAAGGTTTTATTCTTGAAGAAAATAAAAAATTCCACTAGGTGCCCGAGCTCGTTTTTGGGTCTAATTTTGGTCATAACTCCCCAACCCCTTAGGCTAGTAGGGTAATCAAGGTCTCTAAAGCTTAGAATAGCTACTAGAACATTTTAAAGAACAAACCAAGTAATTACCGCTAGTGTTTTTTCTCAGGACCCCAAAACGTGATCTGGAACTCAAACTACCCAACCCACACTTCTTTACCCCCAATTTCCCCAAAAACATCCCGAACTCACTTTTTGAGAATATCCTGTTCTTAGGTTTTTCAGACGTCGGCGAAGTGCAAACACCGGATCGGAAACGCTAAATGGGATGCGCGGAACGAGGTTTTTCTTTACTCTGAAAATGTCCAAAAATTAGTACAGCAAATGCACAAATATGGACTTTTCTCAATCATTTCAAATATGAAGGTATATTTTGTCACGTTCATTGGTTTAATTGCTTTCTCCCACATCCAGGGATATTCTCACTGGCTTTCTAACCCGATCCGTTCTGGAGTTAGTCAAGTCAAATCATGTTTACTCTGCAAGTACTCAACAATAAAATGCGTTTCAATAGACGAAGCTTAAACAAACAGCACAGGTTGGGCGAATAACGGCCAAAGCTGTCACTGAATCAATCAAAACTCTCATTTACAAGTATGTAAAAACGTGAGATTTATAACTTTCAGCTCAGATATCAAATGCATATGTCCAAAATTGCTACTGAAAAAAGCCTATGTTATTATACTGATTTCATTTGCAGAACCTGCATTGATCAATTTTTCTTGTTTCAACAAGCTTTTATTTGACACACAAATGTGACATTTGTTTTTTACTTTCTACCTCAACATTTCCTAGTTGAAACAATTGCATTTAGACACAGAGCAACACTGTTCTTTCAACATCGTTTTCCTAATTAGTTGTTTTTCAGATTGGTGGCTAGAATTTAGAATGTAGTGTAATTAAGCCAAAGACATAGAATTATCTTGGAAAATAACTGAATGAAAGAACAACTGACCTCATAAAAATTAGTATTTCATTAATGTTAAAGTATTTGTGTATGTACACTTTATTCAATCATAGGAATAACATCAGAACAATTCTTTATTGAACATTGCTGCATTTTCGTATATGCTCTTCATGACTTGTGCATGAAGCTTTACTGCTTTAATTTCACACACACAATGGTTATGAAATGTTTACTTCAAAGTATGAGCTGCTTTTCATATATAGCGCACATTACTTGCTTAGTGTTTATTTAGTTAAGTTTTGTGTTGTTCAATTCAGCTATATTTGACTCTTGCGAGCTTTTCAAGCTTTTGGTAACAATCTTACTTTAGAGAAGCTGATGCAGTCCATTTAAAATATGGAAAGCATTATGGGTTGAAATTTCAGTTTCTTTTCAAAAATCTTTAATTCATTTTGTAACATTTATGGAATAAAATACCAAAATACCAATGATTCAATATCTTGGTGTTATCTTTGTTTTGTATGTTTTGTCTTTGTGTCATTTATTGAATTGTTAGCAGTTTTGGTAATTAGGTATGCAAACAACCATTGTGACCCTACAAGAAAGCAAGAAGTTATCACACTTTTTGATGCTTTATTATCAAACGGTGTCTTTAAATCTAGTTTTTAGTTTTAATTTCTGCACTTGAAGTTGCCTGCAAGAAGAATCAATTAGATATCCTTGCAGACTTTTGTGTTTACGGAATCTCTGTGAAAATGCAGAGTGTACGATTAGCTTCCTTCTTATGAAAAACAGAAGAAAGGTTTTCTATGACAATGAGCAAATCCAGCAATTTAAAGCTATCTGAATGTTTTGCCTCTTTTTAGTATTGCTTGTACATACCAGCTAATAGCTGCTCTGTAAGGTTTTCTGACCAACCACTTTTATGTTCTTGTGCTATCTGACCAACCCTTGCGATATGGCCCACGAGTCTGAATGAAACACTCAAATGGAAATAAATTATCAAACATTTTTGAGATTTTTTACACCTTTAAGGTATTGGACATAACTTTCAAATTCATATCTTTCTCATTTTTTTACTGAAAGAGTCAAGTGACGGAAACAACTTGCTGTGAACATTTTTGTGTTTAGTATTAAACAACATGTAGAAAAAATATTTGATTTTATTTGACTAGACATTGACTCGAGCTTGCAAACCAATGACTCGACAGTTCTTGTGACTCGACTCTGACTCAGCCTCAGCCAAATCATGACTTGACTCGAAAACATTTTGGTGACTCTGACTCGACAAATATGACTCGAGCACATCACTGCTTCTAGCACTGGTGGTTGGAACGTTGTGGCCTAAAACAACAAAATTAATTAGTAATCCTTTTGGGGTTAATTAATTACCGATAAACACTTCCATAACTTTTTTCCTCTCATTATTTTCATTTCAAATTTAATGAAAAGTTGTTAGACACCTACCAGGGAAACCTGTTCTGCAGTTTTCAGATGTTTCGTGTGTGTTGACTGGGTACATGTTACCCTTCAAAAACCCAAAGAGGTAATAATTATAACTCCATTGTCGTAGAGCGATTCATAAAAACCTCCATCGTGCAACCTTGCTTGCAGTGAAAACTCTTGTTATAACAAACCTAATAAGACACTTAAAAGCAAAACAATTGTAAATTTAGGGAAAGCACAAAAACCGTCAATCATTTTTCTTTTCACCGCCAGCAGCATCTGAAAACATATTGGTATGTTACGGTGGAAGAGAAGTACTGCACGAGAAGATATTTTCGCATGAAAACCTAATTGCAATTACGGTTATCCTTTGCTTGTAAACATCAACTTCATTTTGAGCGTAGGATAGAAAGATTAAAATATTATAATATAACTTGTTGTTTTCCCTTTTCTCAATCAATATGAACTTCAACAGTCAGATATAAATTTGAATAAATGAAAAGGGAACCAAAGTTTCAATGCAAGTAAAATAAAAAATATATTTGTTTTTTCCAAAAAAGTCATCAGGTACGGTTAACACACGAACAAGATTTCATGCAAAGCAAAAAAAAATTTTTTCATACCCATGATTTCAAGTTGGCATTCTGTTGAGTTGTGTATACAAACACTCTCCCCTCATCGTATCTCGGACCGACGTATAATGGTGCTCCAACAAATAGGTCATCTTTGCCATCCTTGTTTATATCCACAGAGAGCAGGGATCCCCCAAAGTAACTCCCAGGTTGACGGTGACTGCGAGAACAGTTTTCACAGTGGAACGGAAGGATTAGATGAGGATCCGAATAAACCCTCTTGTTGAAGTGGTACAAAAGTACCTGAAACGTCAAAAAAGTTCATCACATTCAAATTGCTCTTTTTCAATAAACATCAGATTTTTTTAACCTCAGCAAAAACAAAAACGTTTTTTTCATTAAGCCATTGATTAACAATTTCGGATCCCTAAAAATGAGACCACTTGAACGTCAAACGCTGAAAAAACACAACACTTCATGAACTGTCGAAATGAAAGAGGAAGCAAAACAACAACATCAGAAACTGCCTGAAAAACGACCCGAAAAAGCAAGCACTCGCGAAAGTGGAATTGAGAGTCCAAGCGACACAATATGTGTGCTGAAATCAGCAACCCTTCAGTAGTAGTTTAACCATTACACTCGATAAAATTCACATATCATTTGATGGAAGGAATACTCAAAACATTATAAAATGCAAAACGCTCTTCAAACCTGAAAAGAGAAAGTTCATGGTTATTTGTAAAAAATAAATGAAAAACTTACGGCGCCGTGCATGTAATACTTCGGCGCTCCGGCAGCAACGTACTCCTTTGAAGGTTCGTCGTAGATTCCGCTTGTCAAAGAATAACCTGCGAAAAAAGCGAGTTGCTCTTTCCGAAGAAAATCCACAAACATTTTGAGATATCGTTTTCCTAATTCATTTTTTGTGTTTTCTTCGGTATCGGGAATAAAAATCTGTACATGAATAAAGATGGCACAAATTGGCTTTGCACTTGGTGAAATAAGCATAACACATTTTGTGCAGACAGCCTACTTTTCCAAGAATTAAAAAACAATTGGGAAATCAAATTTTCAGATAGACGTTGAGTACGTGGCTCCGCGAACAAACCTCATATTTGACAAGGTTAAGAAGTTTGATGTGTATGTGACTGCAGCACATGTTCACTCTGAAGAATTGGGGTGAATGCTAGGACAGAAAAGAACACTGGTTTTGTACAGGGAGTGGGTGAGGCTTAAATTCCTTCGACGATACAACCAAGAGCTACAGTTAGGAACCTCTAGTGAGTTTTTGAAGTACGTTCTTAAGTTATATCTTTCATTTTATTCCACCAATTTCCAGATGCATGTTTGGAGATGAACAATGGTTCCGGCAAGGGGTGGGGTGTCGTCCCAAAAGATCAAATTGTCCCTGCGCGTGACTTAGTGAATGATTGGAACACGGCTTGAGTTACAAGAAGGGTGATGGTATGTTTTTATATTGTTCAGCTATATTTTGATAAGGCAACGACGGATCGTGAATGTTTTGTTGGCCATACCAAGATACAAACCGCGAGCAGGCAAAAGAGACTTTCAGTGGCGCAGCATAAAGAGAAAGTTTAAGTTTGATTGCACTGAGCAATAAGCCGATCTAAAACTAAAAAGGAATGAGTACAACCATCGGGATAGGTCAGGTTGGAGTCTGTTCGGTCCAAACAAAAATATGCCACACACTGCTCAAGAACAGAAACCTTCAATTTCAAGGTTTTCGTTACGCAAATGTGCCAGCAAGCGGGCACCTGGCAATTATTTATAAATTCGTTTTGGTAATCTGCAGTAACATTGGAAAATGGTCCCGTTGTCGACAATAAATGGAATCTGGCACAATCAAAGCACGCAAGACATCAGAGTGGTAAAGAGCCTGCTGGGCTCAAATACCAAACAAGTTTAAATTTGCCGTAAATAATAAGCTGTACGGAATACACGAAAAGAGAAATGTTGGTGCACAACACCAGCGCTGATGCAAAGGAAGTGCTTCACTGTTTTGAAGTTTTCAAAAAGAATGAAATGTTATGTAATATTGAGCTATATTTTTTACACATTCACGTTTCAAACATCAGGATAAACACGTGAAGTCCTTAGAACAAGAGGATCAATTGAAACCTGGAAATTTTTCAGTCGACAGTTTCTCTGCACAGCACATCCATTGTCAAAGAAAGGTCAAATTCAATCGTGATAAAGCGCTAGCATAAGATAACAGGGTACAAGCAACTTAGCCCCTTAAACCGAATTTACAAAACCGAGTTATACATGTGTGGTAAATGCTGCAAAACAAGAATGAAAGGAAAACTAACGATAAATACCATTTGAAGGTTTTCTTGAGTTTTAACGTCTATTATTATTATGTTTGGAGGGTTGGCGCTTCGACATCACTGCTCTTTTAGCGCCACGTCTCGCTTCTGGGTAATCAATGCTTCAGATGGTTCGATGCGTTTCGTCTACAAACAGCTGAACCAGTCGTGAAGCGTCGGAGTGTTGAAGAATCTCCGGAATATTTATATTGATGCCCATGTTTTTCAGGCTCGCTAGCAGTGTTTCGCGTTGTGCGTGGTATCTAGGACAGATCAATAGAAAGTGAGCAACAGTTTCGGGTATTTTGCATACGTCACATAACGCATCTGGATGGAGCCCCATCCAAAAAAGATGGAGGTGCAATTTGCAGTGGCCCATTCTCAACCGAAACAACGTGGCTGTGTCTTCTTGGACTAGTCGCAAGTCTTCTTTCCGTCGTCGGGGACAGATGGCTTTGTAGGATGTCCCCTTCGGGTCACTTTGATACCTGGCATTCCAAACGTGATCGTAGTGGTCGCGCATGTGCTGGCATATATCTGCGAAGCTCACGCAGGTGTTCACGATTGTGTGACGAACTTGATCGACGTCCTGATATCGGAAATTGGATGTAGCCATTTTGGCCAAGGAATCTGCGATTTCGTTTCCAGGTATACCACAATGGCCTGGAACCCACATAAACACTATTTCGCGTCCAGTATTTGCGAGAGTTGAGCACAGGAGGACGATCGTGCTGGCGAAGACGTGGGTGGTCCCGCACTGGCTACCCATGGTTTGTAATGCGCTGAGATTGTCAGTGATGATCAACACTTTTGGTATAGCGTAGATAAAGACGCAATAAAGAGCACGAAGAATACCAAACAGTTCTGCACTGAAAGACGACGCGTTAGGATTGATTGTAATCGACTGGCGTATATTTAACTGCTCGACGTATATGCCACAGCCCGTAAGTGATGCTGTTTTTGACCCATCGGTATAAATTGCATGATGCCCACTCTAGCATTCATGTAGTGTGGACAGAAAAAAGGCACCACAGTCGAGGGTCCAGAGTGTTGCGCGATGTTCAAAACAGAGAAGTCCAGTAATGGAAGGTGAAGCAACCAAGGTTGGGAGTCGAAAATCCGAATGACATTTGCCTGAAGCAGATCGCCAGTTACGGTCGATTTGGGCAGCATATTGAAAGAACAGAAATGCGCAGAGTCCGGAAATAATTCCCGCCAACAATCTTCTATAATGGATTTAGCGGGATGCGTAGGAAACGTCAGTTGGTGAGCTTTATATTTAGAGCACAGTAATTGATGTTTCAAATCCAGAGGCATCTCGTCGCATGCGTGCTGGAAGCACAGTATAGGTGAGCTCCGCATGGCACCCGTGCACAGCGGCAGCGCTTCATTTTGAATTTTAACCAGTGGATCCACTAAGGATTTAGCGGAGAAAAAATACGCCTCCATGCCATATTCCAAGACCGATCGCACGAAACATCTGTAGATGGTGAGGGGGGGATTTGCTTGCCCCCCTGGAAGTACTTCTTAAGAACCTCATCATATTCAACTGCTTGTGGCATTTGGCCACGACGTTGTGTATATGGGCTTTGTACAGGCCTTTACTTTGAAAAGTAACCCCCAAATACTTGTACTCCCTCTTTAATGGAATAGGAACATTGGTTAGTGCCAACCTCACCGTTGGTGGTTTGCGCTTCCTGGTGAACAAGGCGGCCGCCGACTTCGATGGCGAAATGCGGAAGACAGAATTTATGCACTATGTGGCAACTTTTGATAAAGACTCTCGACAGCGTGCTTCGAGTAACTGAATATCGGAACCACTCTCCCCAAACCAGAAGTCATCAGCGTGTAAGGCCGAGGGAGAGAACACATGACGTCTAAAATACATCGTTTATCATGACAGAAAACAAGAGCGGACCGCGAATACTTCCTTGCGGAGTGCCATTTTCAGGCTCCTTGATACAGGATAACGAGGAGCCGACTCCGGCTTGAAAAGTCCGGCAAGAAAGTAAAGACTGAATGAACCGCAGCATTTCCCCATTTATCCCCAACGCCAACAGTTTTGACAAGAGCACTGTTTTATTCACCATATCATAAGCGTTTTCAATGTCAATGAAAACTGCTAATACGTTGTGCTTATTAGCCAACGCTTGCTGTACTGCATCATGTAAACGCACGATATGATCCATTGTTATGCGTCGAGCACGAAATACCGACTGATTTATATCGAGTAGGCTGTGATACTCCAGATACCACTTAAGACGTTGTCCGACCATTTTTTCCATTATTTTACAAACGTGGCTAGTGAGAGAAGTTGGCCTACGTGACGAAGGCAGGTGTGAGGGTTCGTGTGACTTTGGAAAGGGCAGGACTATAGAGTGCTTCCAGCTTGGGGGCAATTCGCCAGAACACCAGTATCGGTTGAATAATTGGAGAACTACTTGGGGAGAAGGTTTCATGTGTTTAAACATTTGGTAGCAGATATTGTCGTTTCCAGGAGCCATATGAGGAGCGCCCTTAATGACGGTCTGCATTTCTGTTAGAAAGAATGGGTCGTTTTAATCTGGAGTCCGTCGGAACGGTGCGTTGCATATGGAGTTGTAGTGCAACCTGCAATTGTGTGAGGTTTGGTGAAAAATGCTGATGGACAGTGCGTATCAACGTTGCACGAAGCATAATGAATGGCTAAGATGTGAGCTTTGTGTCGATCGTTTCTGCCGGTGATCCCGTTGTGAGTTAAAGCAGGAATGTAAGTAGAGGCTCGCTTACCAGAGAATTTGGCTATGGTTATCCAAACCTTGGCCAATATCGAGTTGTTAGTTATACCACTGCAGTAGTGTCGACAGGAAGTTTCCTCAGCTGCCAAAATTTTCCTTCGAGCTTTAGCTCGACACCGCTTGAAAATAATTATGTCGGTTTGTGATCGCGTACGCTTCATTCTATTGAACGCGTGCTTTTTGTTTTTTTATAGCACGATCACACTCCGCAGACCACAACGGAATAGAGATTCTTTCTGAAAACCTCGTTAGGGGCAAGGCTGCTGTGGTTTCTTGTAGGATGCTAGTTCCAAGTAAATGATACGTCTCTATCAAATCAGTGGATATGGACGACAGTGATATGTCGCACAAGTCGCTGAACCGTTGCCAATTTGGCTTCCTAAAATTCTAACGCGGAATGTGAGTTTTGATCGGAGGATCGGCACCTCGTATTGCTATCTGGACGATCGAGTGATCACTTCCGATAAACCCATTGACGACAGTCGCATCACATCTGGAGGCGATATCCGCCGAGACGATGGACAGATCTAAGACACTCCACTCATATTGTCCACTTAGGGAGTAATGGGTGGGAACGGAAGTATTTAGAACGACCAGGTCATGAGTTTCGATAACTGAAAGTAGAGCACGGCCGTTACGGTTTGCACTGAAACTGCTCCACATGCCGTGGCGAGCGTTGAAATCACCGAACAAAACAACTTTTCTAAATCTTGACAGAAAATCAAGACTATTCGTTTGCATGTGGTGAGAAGGTAGATTATAGACATTGAAGATCGCATAACCGCCCACGGTGACCCCGAGGACTTCCATACGAGTGCTCGGGCCAGCAAGCTTAACTTCTGAGAATCCGAGTGATGTTTTTATGCAAATCAATAGTCCACCACCTTTGCGCAGCATGGTGCAGTTCTGAAAGACTGGGTGATATTTCGGCATAAGGTGAGTTTCTTGAATGCAAAGTAAGTCGGGCAGCGCTGTAAGACCGGCTACGTGCTTTTTGAGTCCGGACGTTTTCTGCAGATGGACCTTACATTCCATTGCATTACTATGAGAGCCATTATGTGGCAAGACATTTCAATTGTTCCAGATCCACCGGCAGTCCCATTCTCCCACCGGCCGCCTCAGTAATGATTTTAAACACATGGACTGTCTCGTTGCGATTTTTGGCTGCTATGGTTTGCCTAATGACTTCATCCAGGAACCCCTGGAAATGTACAAGGTTGCCAAAGAGTACGTTGGAATTATTTACTTGCTCCGTGATTACAGTCTCGTGGTCGTCGGACCGTACCCGTCTGCAGGGCCGTGACGCTGCGTCCGCTCGCAGCTGTGTGACTGTATTGCTAGTCTGCGTCAACGGCGGAAACTCGTTATCCAAGGAGAAGTTCGAGAGAGAAACTCGTTCTCTGAGAAGTTCGAAGGAGCGACGAAGACTGACGCCTGGACCTGTTCACACGTTTCAGCATAGGTCGGATGCTGTTTTGATGTGTAGTACTTTAGATTCTCGCATGTATGACACTCTAGGGCACTGCTTGCTTGTGACAGAGTGCTGACCTCGACAATTGGGACATCGTGACGTAGTTGCGGTGGAGTCGTTCCAGTTATGATCCCTTCCACAGTTGGAGCACCTGAGCTTACTTTTGCAATGGCTACTTACATGACCAAAGCGATTGCAACTGAAACAACGGATTGGCTTCGGTATGTACTGACGGACCTTGAAAATTGGGTAACCTACTCGGACTTACGCGGGAATCTCCATAGTTGAGAAGTGCAGTAGGACAGTTCCCGTGTCCCCAAGTTGTGTCTGCACTCGTAACCTGGACGCGTTTGACAAATTTCACGTGTTGAGCTTGCAAAGCTTGCATAAGCTCACCTGTCTTCACTTCTACGGGCACGCGGTATATTACACCGTTAGCCGACGGTGGTGGTAAGAGCGAAGCTTTCACGGGAACAGCAGCTTTCCCATTTGACAGGCTTGTGCTACTGAGCAGTGTCTTAATTTGCTGCGCCGTCGAGCACTTAATCGTCAGGTTGCCATTGCCCGAAGGGGCACAAGAAAGATAAGCCC
>Ga0210059_1004210_pt1 | contig 23189 bp, 14 predicted proteins | sample Ectturendosymbi2_FD_188042 | JGI IMG/M metagenome (GOLD analysis project Ga0210059, IMG submission 188042) | Ecteinascidia turbinata endosymbiont from Florida, USA - Sample 2 (SPAdes) (version 2) | ecosystem: Host-associated > Tunicates > Ascidians > Unclassified | place: Key West, Florida...
GTGACGGGGAGCCCAGCAAACAAAACCTGGTACCGTCAGGCCCACTGCGGAATTTGATTCATGCTTCGCGATAGGGAATGCTCCGGTAGCATGTGGTAACGCAGACAGCACATCTCCGCCAAAAAGCTTTAATTGTTTCCGATGGCCCAACGATTTCGATAAACAAAAACAAAGTGGTTCTTTCCAAATTGAAAGGTGGTCTCAGGACTGGCAGCAGAGGATCCTGCGAAGAAAGTCCGAACTGCTCAAAGGCTTGAGACGTGAACCTTTGAACCAATTGCGATTAGCCATTTGTTAAATGTGTTTACAGTAGCAGTGAGTACCAACTACAGGGAATTCTGAGATATCAGGAAAACGTACGGTAAGTAATGTGCATTTATTATGCAGTGTATGTATAAACCGTTGGATAAAACAATAAAAGAGCATGTTTTAATAAGAATGAGGGACACCTTCATCTGGCAGAAGCTAAGATGCTGTTTGTTGCTCATAAGTGCACACTTAATTTTACAATCCAAAGCGGACTCACCAAAGGACCGACGTAAAAATCAGTCTTTACTTTAATGAATAGGCCTTTTTGGTTGTTCACAAACAGCCGTGGAAAGGTTAAATTCAGTGGATAACCATAAAACTGTCACGGGCCGCACGATTTGTGGATTATCGCTGGCGGGCCGCAAAATCAACTCATTTTATCCTAAAATTCTAGCTTTGTCTAACTACAAGGAAAAGTGACTCCTCTTGACTAACTACCTAAGTACCTGCTTATAACGGAGCTTCGCTTTGATGCGATGTACTTTATCTTGGGTAACGCAAAGTTTGATGAGGGCCATATTAAATCTTCACGCGGACCACATTTGGCCCGCTGGCCGTAGGTTCCCCACCCCTGCCTCAAACAAACAGCACAGTTAGAGCGAAAGTCAGCGAAAACAGAAATATACTTGTGAAGTTTCCATCGATTTTGCTAATGCTGATTTAAACATTAACTTTATTTTTCAAGTCATCTTCATTGATTCTGAATTTTATTCAACTAGATCGATTTTGCTAATGCTGATACAACATTAACTCTGTTCTTCACGCCATGGCAGTCTATTCTGAGGACGTCTTTTCCTGCTTCATAATCTTATGTGCTTGTTATTGGCGAAGAGTCCCTTTTGTTGTTTTTCACGATGTTTTTCTAGTATATCGAGCTGATCTTGATGTCTTGAAGCTAGACCACAGCATGTGATATTTGCTGTGGAGTAAACAACAAACAATGGTTTTGTTGCCTCGCCTTGCAAGTCATCTTTACCACCTTTTCTGACCTATACTTATACATACACTATAGAATAGAAACAACTTTCTCTGTCAACATGAGTTGAAATTTCATCGCATGTTTAACATTTCCTTGTTTTCCTCCTGTAACGAGACGTTTATCTATTGAGAGAAGAGAACAGGAAACTGCCTCAGGATTGTTTTCACTGAGTGTCTTCTTCAATGGCTTGCTATATGCCACCGTGCGTGTACCTATTACTGAGTCCTGCGCGGGGCTGGTTAACCCGCGCGGGTTGCGGGTACCCACATTTGCTGAGCGGGTGCCGGAACCCGAAGAGCAGGGGCAAATTAAAGTTGTGTGTCCCCTGGCTGAAATTTAGAAAGGGGCCCTTTCTATATATATAACTGTCCTCAATAGGGAAAAAAAGAAATGAACGAACTGAAGTATTTGTATTATTGAAACAAAAAAAGCTTGAGCAAAAAAAAACGAATCGTCAACTAATATATGGTCGTCAAAATATGAACGAAACTTGATTTCAAGTCTCCATTTCTTGCTGGAGACTTGAAACCATATCGATAAATGTTCACAAAACACCGGTGGAATGTTTTGAATATACAGTGGCACCCCGTCGACGACCACGCCGCTATCACGACCACTTCAATACGGTCTTCCCTATGCTAATGCATCACCATTTGTTTCACTCTCGTGACCACCCCGGTATCCAGACCGCGGCCACATTCCAGCTGTTACAAAACTGGTAATCGAGCACCGCGTAACACGACCAGGGGCGCAGCCAGGATTTTTCTAAGGGGGGGGCTGAAATTATGGCAGCAAAAGCCTTGAAAAGGAAAGCTTGCTTGTGATTAGAATAGTCAAGGAAAGTACATAATTTGTAGATACAAAATTGACTGTACTCATGGGCGCAATTTGGTGGAGGACACGGGGGACGTGTCCCCCCACTTTTTTAGACGGGGGGACATAATATGCCATGTAACCCCACATTTTCCTATTGGGGTTTGTATTTATAGAGGTTTCAAACCTAATCGTGACGTTTGTCACGTTTTGTGTGAAGAGTTTTTCATGTCAGATGTTACACATAGCCATGTTGATGTTGAAACAGAGTTTGGTGTGGTATCAATGATTCTGCTTTTTATAAATATTTACTTCAAAAATGACTTTTAGCATTTTGCAAGTTTCTAGAGACCGCGAAAATGGTGAACTGCTTCTGTCCGACATTTATCCAGTGTGGTTTACTGTAAGAAATATCACTGTCTTGAAACAGTGATGTTTAACTGCTGCACACGTGAGAGACCACAGCACAACCGTGATTTGTTTCGTGCAAAAACGTTGGCTATCTGGCTTTGGTGTAACGTTGGTTATCACGTATTCAGAAACAGACAGATAAATTAAAGATGCAAGTGTATAATGTTATAAAATTACCTTTTCAGGCAAACCTCTGCGAAGTTTTTGCCGAAGACAAACAGCGACACTATTGTGGAGACTCAGTCTTAGGATGGGCAGTTTTGGAAAAGACTGTCTTCATCCATTAGTAAACAGGATTTCCACCAAAACTATAGAGAAGTATTGACCTAGCTATACATTGTCCTATAACTCAAAACTTAACAATTTGACTAGGAATTAAAAATAGCTTATACAATTAGCCTTTCTTGTATGTCATGACAAGAGTGACCAACAAATTCAAAAGGTATTTATACCCACAATGCAGTAATGTTTTCATCCAAGTGCAAAACATTTGCTTTACAGGTAGCCTACGCATGGCTGGCGGAACTATTTTCAAAGTGGGGGGTAACAAGCGCAAGTCAAAAAAACTAGAATTTTTTTGTGATTTGAATTAGCAACTGCGACATCACAAGCACTGAAATATGACGTTATTAACTTTTTTCAGCATATTCAAGCAATTTTATTCAAAATTTGATAAGTCGGCAACGACCCCTATCTACACAACACCCTATCTATCATGTACTACACTGACTTAAGTACATAAATGTAACTAGTTGTTCTTAGTCTTACACAAAAATAATTTACTTTAACAATGGACCCAATACGAAGTGTGTTACTTCAACTTATTTAGGCAAAATTCGGAATTTAAAAGTGGGAGGGTCAGGCCCTCCCAGAAAAAAGTGGGGGGACCTAGACCCATACTGCCCCCCTGTTTCCGCCACCTATGAGCCTACGTAACACCTAGTTTTGCTGGACATTTTTTCCGTGTTATTTTAGGTGAAACGTTGTACTATTTGCCAACTCACCGTTGTTAATTTTGATTTCTGTTTCATCTAAAATATATTTTCGTGTCGTTATGCATGTATAGCTCCAGAATAAAACTTTTGACATTAATTTCGCCTATTAAATATCGATGTTAAACCTGAAAAATTTAATTGTGAAAAGACTGAGCTGAGTGGCATAACTGACAGAAATCACAAGACATTTTTTCAAGGGAGGAGACATTTTTTCAGGGGCGTGAAGCCCTCTCCTCAGATACGGGCCTGGTCACTAGATGAATTTAGGTATGCAGAAATCACATTCTAGATTGGTGTATGGGAAAGACGTCCGGTTCGTTTTCTTTGGGATATCTTGAAGTCTTCTCTAGTTGGCTTGGATAATTCTGCTTGGGAGTTTGATTGATGTTGGGAAAGGCTATTAGACAAACGATGTTTGGACAATAGAAAGGGTACCCAACAGCATGCAGGGGCTGACAACGGGAAATTGAAAGGACACATCCTCCACCCGTCAGCAGTAAAAATAAACTGTAAATCATTTTGTGAAGTAGGCTACGCTAATTTTGGCTACACATTTTTCGCTATTGTAAGAGGACATCAATGGAGGTTGGGCTAGGGGTGGGGTGCATGCATGATACCCAGTAGCTAAATATGTGTAGCATTTTTAAAGTGCAGAAATATGCAAGAAAAATATTTAGCCACCATACCTTACAATATACATATCGTACCTTGCAATTTATCGTCTTTTTAACGCTAGGCCACTTAAACAAGACATCAAATCGCGCTGGAACCCACACTTCCTACACTACTTACAAAATGCATGAAAATCGATGTGTTCTACTTGAGAGCGATATGCACGTGCGACCAATGCGATTCACCGTTTTGTGCACTACAACTGACAGCTCTGATAAAAGCAAATTGATATGTTCTGCTATATTGCTGTTCTTGTTTGCATCATAGTCTGCTAGTAGTGCATCCAAGCTGAACCACAGTACCATGTACAAGAACAAAAGTAAGTTTATTAATTTTTGTAGGGATACAGCAAAGCGTGATTAGTGTTGCTTTGAAAACACTCTAAAAACAAGATTGGGAATCTGTATTTACAAAACTTCACCTCCGCACCGGCCCGATGCTGAAAAGTTCACAACACGTTGAGAGCCGTCCTACGGTATATTCGTACTTGGATTTCGGCTTAAAAAACAGCAGTTTACGGTTGCCTTACCAACTCCCTAGCTCCTCCACCGATTGCGCTAGATAGCTGTTCAAGAGCTCAAACGGATCGGCCAGTCTAGTAGATTGTATTCGAAAAAAAATTTTTGCTTGGGGGGTGCGGATTTTTTGTGACTGATGTCATAAGTGAAGTAGTTTTAGGGTCATTTTGGCTCATGTTACCTGGCCTAGGGCCCAACCGCTAGGCTAAAGTTTTTCGCTGAAGTTTTCATTGGAAACTAGGCTCGAGTCCGAGTCTTTTGAGCCTTTGATCAACTTTCTAGCGTTTCTGGTTCAAAACTTACGATTTAAAGTAAACAAATTAATTAATTATCTAATTCGCTAATTAGTCAAATATTTTTACTAACTTACATCATAACTTTTGAACCCGAAACCCCAGCAGGTCATCCAAAGTATCAAAAGACTCGGATTATAGCCTAGTTTCCAGTGAAAACTTCAGCGAAATACTACCACCTAACGGTTGGCGCCCAGGGCCAGGAAAGTGGGCCGAGGTGGCCAAAAAGTCCTCCACTTATGACTTCACTCACAAAAAACCCGCACCCCCCAAGCAAAAAAATTTTTTTCGAGTGCAATCTACTAGACTGGCCGATCCGTTTGAGCCGCTAAACAGCTCTCTAGCGCAATGGGCGGAGGAGCTAGGGCGTTGGTAAGGCAACCGAAAACTGCTGTTTTTTTTGCGAAAGTCGACGAAACCAGGCGGCTCTAAAAGTGAAAAATGCAAGCAGAGTGACACATTCATTCACAATATCAAAAATGCGATTGACATCAGCTCTACACAACAATATATGCGGAAACGTCCACCCCACCCATCCCTACAGCACAGCGCGTCAAAGAATTACAAGCAAAACCTTCAGCCTCCGCAAACAAACCACAGGTAAAGGGCTTAATAGTCACTGGATGTGTTTTTTTTTAGCTGCGGAATCACTGTCACTGTGATGAAATAGCTAAGTCTAATTAAACACCAAAGTTTGATCGACGCCTTTCACTCGCAACAAAATCTTCAAGAATTTCCTCCTTATTACTTCCTTCATATCAAACAAGTTTTACTGAACTTGAAAAAGATTGCCCACACCCTCCTAACAGCAGCGCAGCCAATAATTTTTTTCGGGGGGGACCAGTTACTAATGTCGTCAGTCACAGACGTCTATCTAAAAGTTGAAAATTGACACAAAACACCTGCAAAATTTTTAGCAAGTTTGTTTAGGGGGGCATGGCCCTTCGACCTCATTCTGGCTACGCCACTCCCTCCTAAATGAATCACTACCGACAAATTGGACACAGGAAGTGCATTAAATTAGAGTTTCCCTGAACGAATCTCTTTCCTTTCTCTCCAAACGCACAGAACAAATAAATACCTTCAACAGCATCCAAAAATTCATTACTTCATTGAATTTTACCATTCTACCTTCATGTTTAACAGTCAGCCATTAGCGATTCCAACTGAACAACGGTAACATGTTGAGTGACTTTTGCGCAGGCGTTCATGGTCTTCAAGGCAGGGCCACCAGCGGATACTTTTGGGGCGCAAATTGATTGTAGCGGGTAGTTGTACGAAACAACTAAAAATGTTTTTGAAAATATCGGAGCGAGGCAAACGCCTGGTAGCTCCCTCTGGTTGCGGGCCTTCTGGAGGGGTAACAAAAATATCTCAGATGCCACTAGAGACGTTGTTAACAGAAGCATCAGTAAGGACCAAAATTGTCAATACTGAAAATGACGTCGATACTTTGCAAATCTCTCTGGTTACCTTGACAATTTATGTTGAATTTGAACGGAACCTGTTACTTTTATCTTTTGCTGATGCTGTTCCGTCAGGTTGACATTCCTTCAAGGATCGAAGTCTCAACGCTATTCGCGTGGCTTTCCGTCACAAGTTCCAAATTTCCTGTTGACCTGTACGTGAGGTCAGGGAGGAAACGAAACAATATCTTCATACCAAAACGTGCTGTAAAATTTCGCACGAAGATTCTGTATGGCCGAAAATTGGAAGTGGGCGATTCAGACAGGCGTCTTCATGGTTACTTGCATGTCTGGTTGTTCACACAGAAAGCGGAATTTGGTCCGGCTTTGGTCTGAAAATTGGAAGTGGGCGATTGATGGTGCATAAAGCTCACGTCTTGCGCTAACCTGCGTGAATTTCCACGAAGGACCTCAGTTTAAGAATATATACCTAATTTAGACCTGAAATATACAGTTGGGTGTTCTGAGCTGACATTCTATTTTGTGTTCACGCAATCTTTTCCTCTGGATTTCGTTTGACCATTGTACACAAACTCTGCACGTATTCGAGTGTGAACCCCTTGATGGTTACGTAATGGTGCGTGAGCGCTGTGTTGCTGTTATCCTACACTCCAACAAATTCGCATATATTCGTATGGCTGTCTGGTGAAATAGCTTTGGTTAATTTAAGACGTGTTCAAACGTTGAGGTTGGTTAATAAATTCATAAAATTGATTCTATCCCCAAAATGTTTCAGTGTAGCGAGGGCGCGATCCGTCTGGAAGGGGTTCGAGGGCAGGTTTCACTGCGAGAACTTTGCAAATGTACACTCAAATATATGGATTTTAACGCTTACACACTGCGTGGCCTAAGTTGTACTGGAACCAATTTTAGGGTAATGCTTAAACGTGCCAAAGGGCAAAAGTTTTGGAAGAAGGAATGCACAGCAGTGTTTAAATTTCTTCTTTTATTAATATCTGGCAAACAATTTCAACCAGTCAATCACTGAGTGCGACCTTTGTTTTTGTTTTCCACGAACTATATCTGACATTCTGGGGATAGCGCTTAAAAGAGAGTCATGTCACCCATGCGAATCAATCGAGATCGATGAATTGTTTTTATTTTCATCAATGAAGAGAACCCTTCCTCACACAGATAAGTACAGTATTTTGAAAAGGTATAATGACTTCAAATGCGCGCTTCGTTGGAAATTCTTCGACCAATCCACACAAAAATTTAGAAAAGTCGCAAATGCAAGATACGAATTTAGAATAAAGCATTGTTTAAACATTGCAGATCAATCAATTCATCCTTGGATAGATCATCGTTAACGATACTTTCTAGCTTGGCTTCGACGAGATGGATTATCGAAGAAAAACAATAAACGTTGTGTCATCAAAGCAACCGCCAAAGTTATTTTTCATGGCGGCTGGGTACTGACATATCTCAAAACCGTCGTTGGAAATCTAGTTGTAGCTTCTACTGATTATCCAATCATCAGATGTTAGAAATTCTGCGTAAATACCTTTTTGAACTATTCTACTCCATGGTATAATTTTGTCTGAAAGCCCTATGTTCGACAATAACGCTACCATTCTTTCTCTACATTTGCATATTTACCTGGTGTAAGCTTGAGAAACATCTGGCAAGCAAGTCAATGAACCAATAATTTTGCTTTCGCCAAAAGTGCTTACTCAACAAGGATTTATGTTCCCGAAGAAAAATGTCCATCACAATCTGCAGTTCGAAAACTCGTGAGAAAATGAAGCTTCTAAAGAGCCACAGAATGTCGATGTGATACAGGAGAAAAGTGGATTCTGATCCTATCCGGATACAAAACACTTTAAAAGACGATGATTAAGAGCACGTGCCTTGATAGAATTCACACATTAGTTACGTGGCTTCAAAACTATTTTCAAGTATTCTGGAAAGGTTTTACTTGCCAACACAACTCGATAAAGGACACGGGAGTAGAAATGATATGCAGTGCCGTTTTTTCACCAGAAGTGCAAAACCTGACTTTGGCGCCGAGCGGCTAGCATGGAAGGGCCCAGGCCCGTAGCCAGGTTGCAAGGTTTGGGGGGAAATAATTTTTAGGGGGGAAATATTTCTGTTTTCCTGTAGGTTTTCAAACATGCAGTCTACGAGTTGGGCGAAAATTCACAAATGATATCTTCGTTTGCCGCTGTTTCATTTCTTTCAAAACCTAACAAAATAAGCTGGCATTTACGGTCGTCTATCGTGCACCTGCGATAAGGTGTGAGTATCCCCACCACACTGGAGAAGCTTGCTTCGCGTTTGGCTGTCGAAACTTGAGCCCGCGCTCAGCAGCAAGCATAGGGTAGGAAAAGCTGCGTTATACTTCCAAAACCATTTCAAAAACTGGTCCAAATTCATACGGGTGTTTTCATTCAAGGCACATCAGGAAGCTTTGATGAGACAATGCTTTTCACAATGGAAGTTTCAACATCGAGAAGATCTTCACTGATACTTTTGGTAGTTGAATTGACCAAAGAGCAAAGAAGTTGTAATTCTTCCTTGTCGACAAAGCAATTCGATGCTGGTGAAAGAGCACGAAACGATTTGATGAGAGACATAAAACTCCGAAAACCAGTGTCTGAATTCGCTCTGAATAGTATCAGTGATTTCAAAGTACGATGCTTTCAAATTCAAACTCTCACATTCATTGTGAATTCCGATGTGTTCTGTTATGACGTCCTCTCTGAATCAGGATGAAACTGACTTTTTGCGCTTGCTTGGACGGTGGAATAATTGTAGTGGAAACTTTTGCAGTATTTTTTCAAACTCTGCATCGTTTCTCAATTTTCCGATCTCTGTGATGGTGGATGGTGGAGTAATTACATCGTAACCTGCAACCAAACCGTTAGATTGCTGTTGCAAGATTTTTCTGCTGGAGTGAGATTGTATAATCAAGTTCATCACTTCGCTTGCCAAAATGAATTGCCGCTTGCTTATTGCTGCAAGCAAACCAGCTGCATCAATGCTTATTTCCGCATTGCTTGCTTCCGAAGAGATAAAATACTCCAGTGTTGTTCTAACTTCAGCAAAGTTTTCACCGAAGACTGGGTGGTTTTATAATGACCAGACCACCTTTGCTCCATTAGCGTGCCATGACGTCACCGCCAAACTTTTCATACATGACAGAAACTTTGGAAGTGGACAAAAATTTTCTTAGCAAATTGCAAATGTCCGAGTGCCCGTGAAAAACAGATAAACCGTCGAACACATGAACAACCATAGAATGAAATTGGTAATTAACATAGTGAATGTAGAGAACGTTACGTTTAACATGCTAGCCAATCAAAGCTTGCACGCCACCGTGTTTTCCCGACATCACCTAAGCTCCATCGTAATATTGTGTTAGGAGATCCCGCATATCAATTTCCCACAAGATCGAAATCATTCTTTCTGAAATGGAGTTTGCATCAAAATTTTGAAGCTCATATATTCCGAGCAGTTTTTCTTGAGGGACAACGTCTTTATCTACAAAGCGAAGAACGACACTTCACAGCTCAACGCCGGATTTGTCGCGAGTTTCGCCGCATTTCAGTGTGAATAAGCCGGTATCTGATGAGTGGAGTTATGCTACTATGCTTTTTCGGACAAGTGATGCTATAGCTCCAATTACATCATCTTGAATTTCTGGACAAGTGTACTTCTCATTGTTTGGGATGCTGCGGGAATTTTTTGAAAATTTTTCATCTTTCCTGAAAGAAAATTTCATCAGCTGCAAAAAACAAGCCTGAATGCAATGAACCAAGATTTTCTTCTGTGCCCCATAATGATAACTCGTTTACTGCAAGGCATTTTATGACACCAACAATAGCTGAAAGATAATATCGATTGCCACTGACCACATCTCGTGACAACGCAAACTCAACTGAAGAACAGCTTTTTCTTTTGCTTGATACTTCACCCACAAGGACAGAGCTTGAATGTACGACTTAGCTTGAATGTACCCTTTACCTGTCTCCGTACTTGTCTTCATGGGCGACGGAAGGATTGTTTCCAGAGGGGCAAAAGTGGTAAAATTTCGTTTTAGACACTTGAAACTAGGAAAAAAACATTTTTTTGTTGAAAATTGTATTAGAAAATGTCAAATTTGAAAATCCTTCCTACCCCCTCACTTCCTTTCGACGCCCATGCCCGTCTTCCAGTTTTGAAATCCAGTTTGTAAATACTTTATCTCTGTCGTTAGAAGCAAGGAACTTGCGACAAGGAAAGTAGTAACAAGCAATAGTTTGAGCTGAATATTGCAGCCATCTACGATTTGTGTATCAGCTTGTTTGAAAAGATCGCATCGTTTTTCCAAACTTGATTTGGGGACTCTAATCATTGGATTGCAAGGTTCGTTGTCCCCTAGATCAGACGGTGGCTGATAATAATCAGTGTTTTTTTTCAGAAGAAACTGAAGCCGTTGTGGTTTTCGACCTGGGACCGCGACTCCCATGGGGGTCGTTTGCCTTTTTTTCTGCGGATCGCGAGAGGCTTTGATAAAATAAAGACATTCGTTCAGGAAAACTCTAATTTAATGCACTTCCTGTGTCCAATTTGTCGGTAGTGATTCATTTAGGAGGGAGTGGCGTAGCCAGAATGAGGTCGAAGGGGCCATGACCACCCTAACCAAATTTGCTAAAATTTTTACAGGTGTTTTGTGTCAATTTTCGACTGTTCGATAGACGTCAGTGACTGACGACATTAGTGACTGGTCCCCCCCGAAAAAATTTATTGGCCGCGCTGCTGTTAGGAGTGTGTGGGCAATCTTTTTCAAGTTCAGTAAAACTTGTTTGATATGAAGGAAGTAAGCCGCGCTGTTATGAAATTTGACAAGGTATGCAGACTTTAAGATAGGCTGATAACAAATGGAATTCCATGATAGAGAATAGAGTCACATTTGCCATTTTGCTGCAACAGTATTTTCTGACTTTGTAAGACAAGCAGGTTGTTCTTGCGTTGTTTTTGTAACAATTAAGTGACTGTCAAGGTTCAGGTGAAATATTTTGAAAAGAACGCACCTCTTGTTCCAGACCTCAGCGGCCATTTGAGATCTTAAGCCGTCCACAGCACTATTGGTTTGCTTTATACTTCATGAAACGTCAAAGTTTGCCGCTCAATTGGTTTGAATGAAGCATTCAATTGATGCTGCGAAATATTTCAGACGTGACGTCATGGTGTTTGCAAACACTGGAGGTCGTAATGGATCCTTGCTTCTGTACGCAAGCATGCGTTTAGAATTTCACAATTAAGAGTTTTGTAGGGAACTGTGTTTCGTTAAAACGCACGGGGGCAACGGGAATAACGTTTATCCAGAACTAGCAGGAACTCACTGAAAAGTACAGTAAAGCTACGTCGACATTACCCGAAACAATTATGCAATAGCCTATGTGACACTAACATACCTCAGGTAATCGTGAGAGTCATGTAAGGGAAAAGGTAAATACGACATATGTTACGACAAAGAGTTGGATAAGATGAGTAGTTCTCAAGGAGGAGCCACTTGGTTCACTCAGGTAAAAACTTATAAATCCTGGGAGAAAGTTTGTCCAAAAAAGGAATTTGGAAGAAACTAATTATTTTAATCTTTTACTACTCAGCTTGCGCAGGGGCTGATATTTTTTTACCTTTCTAATCGTTTTTTTAGCTTTCATGTAGACAGTTAACAACCATAGTTTTATAATTAAATCATGCATTGGGTCAGTGCTTTTTTTAAGCCGTTTTTGTGTGTCAAAATGACACCCTAAAATTTTGCCATGACACCCTAATTTCTGAAAGCCAAGATATGGTTTTGCCTTGTATTGAAGTAAAACGATTTGAGGAAAGCACGTTTTCCTGCATGTGGCTATTGCAACAGATGGCTGCAATGTTATAGGCCGACACATTTTTCTGGCGCAGAATTTGGAAGCGAAAATTGTAAGTTTGGTATCTGCGCATAGTCATGTGCAACGCGTCGCTTACTGTTTTACCGTTTCGATCGGCTTGCCTGGCGATGCATCAGATCACACTACAATGAAGACAAAAGTTAGGCAGTTACAGTGGCAGTGCGCATGCAATACAGGGTGGTTGTCGAGTGAGGCATCAGTAAGAGCTAGGAGTGAGATGTTGGCTGTTTGGGCCGCACTGAAGCAGCTGGCAGGAAATGAAAATGATGCAACTTGCGTTGTTTTGTTGGGACTTGTAAAAACAAAAATTTTCAATATGGTGCTTTTGTCAACAATGGCATCTCCCTTGACAGAACCGAGTAAAGTTTTTCAGGTGGGATGTTTTGACTCTGCACAGGTGAGAGCTTCCGTAGAACTATGCATCAATACGCTCTACGATGCCGCTGCTAAATCCGAGCTTAAAGCTAATTGCGAAAAGTTTGATAGTGGATTAGGGGAACTTAGAACGCCGGATGGTTTGGCCGACTCGGGTGTGTCAAGTGGCATGGCGTTTTGGAAGAGTGCCAAAAGATTAGCAAATTGACAGTCCCAATTCACAAAATGGAGACAGGAGTTAATGAACCAACTACCGCGGCATCTCTTTGCTTAGCCTCCCAGGGAGAGTGTATGCCAAGATGACGCGCAAATAATTGAACCAAAGCTGGATGATACCCAGAGTGTGTTTTGTCGCGGCCGTAGCACTGCAGAACAAATTTTCACCCTCCAGCAAATTTTCACGAAATCCTGGGATCATGCCAAAGATTTATACACATGGTTTGTCGACCTCGGGAAAGTATATAGCCAGGTTCATCGTTGAAAGCTTAGGGTGATGTTGTGGGAGTACAGTGTTGACCGGTACCTATTGCTGGCCGTTCAGTAACTGTATTCCTGTTCAGAACATTGTGTCCCTGTTGACGGAGTTAACTCACAACCGTTCAGTGTTAGTGCTGGACTCCGACAACGGTATGTGTTGTCAGTCACCACTCCTCTTCATAGTCTATATCAGGGCTCTGCTCTCCACACAACGGCTCGCGGGCCAAATCCGACCTGCGAAGCCATTTCACCCGGCCGCAAAGCACATATTTTCAATAATGAAAAAATAATATTTTTACAAGAAATGCGTTGATTTGCTAGAATGTAACATATCCCGAAAAAATCACATTACGCAAGATGTCTCGCCCTCGAACTGTTGTGCAATAGCTTATGTGGTCTCTCCCAAAAACTTTGGAGAGCCCTGGTCTGTATGAATTGGATAGACAGTCGCAGACGCCACGACAAGGTATTACTGCTGGGAACTGCAGGATGAACCGTTGGCTTTTTGCGGACCCATTGATGTTGCATGCGTCGATCTTCGGAACAGGGTCTTCAGTTCGCATTTGATCGGTTTTCTGTTGCGTGCGACCAAGAAGGGACAAAATTCAAGATTGAGGTATTATGTCTCGCCAAAGGCAGTGTTTCCAGGGAAAACGTCCAAGGCACTGATTCCTGCAAGTGAGCGGAATAGCCTACACTGCAGTAGGTAGAGACGTGTACCTTGGGGTGGTATTCACGAGTGACGGAAGTCGGAACAAAGAGATTGATACACGGATTGGTAAAGCCAACGCAGTTATGCGTGAGCTTTATTGCTCCGTGGTTGCGAAACGGGAGCTTTCAAAAACTGCGATGCTTTCAGTTTTTTCATACTGTCTTTTTCCATTCCTTACCTGTGGTCATGACTCTTAGGTGACGACTGAAAGAATACTGTCAAAAGAATAAACGGCAAAGACTGAATATTTGGGAAGAGTTTTCGGTGTGACACTTCGTGACAAACAGCACAGGTCTGAAATCCGTTAAGCCCAGGATGTCAAGCCACTTCTCCTAATCGAGAGATCCCAGCTATGATGATTCGACCATGTGTGCAAAATGTCCCAGGAAAGAAAAGCGGACTAAGTCCTTCAAGCTACAGTCTACACCAGCTCTGTCCAACCCGCGGCCCGCGGGCCACATGCGGCCCAGTAAAAGGTTTCGTGCGGCCCAGTTGAGGTTTTAGCTGCAGTGAAAGTATCCCAAATACTGACAACCTGTCCTTTTTGATAATCCTAAATTTGACATTTTTGACGCAGTTTGTCCTCAGTTCCACTGCATCACGTCTATCACGTCTGCACAACTGCATTTTGGATTTGAAGGCTTTCATTACATTAGTATAAGCTAAATTTAGTTTGCTAAGATCAAAGTAAGCCATTCAATGTGCGGCCCTCATTAATATGTCATTCAATGTGCGGCCCTGGTTAAGACAGTGACATAATTTTTGACCCAGTAAGCCATTTGGTTGAACATGGCTGGTCTACAGCCACGGGAAAGCGGCCTAGAGTTTTGTCCAAGGACCACATGGCGTGATTACATCTCCGACCTTGCTTGGCCCGTCTTGGTGTGGAACCAGCAGAACAATCTGAGATTGCTATTCATCGTGAGGCTTCCGGACTCCCCTAGGGCTGCTGCCCTGAGACTCTCCCCAAACGAAAAGCGGGCACGAAATGAGAAAATGAAAGAGTGTGTACATTGAACCTTTCTATTTATGAAATTGTCTGTAGTTTGTTTGCCAAAAGTGTATGTCGTATTCAAATAATTAAGCATATTTGGACGAAAACGTGCGTTTTTGTGAAAATGAGTTAAAAGTATCAGACATAGAAAAGAAAATGGTGTTGACACCCTAAAGCTCCACCACGACACCCTTTAAAAAACCTAAAAACACTGCATTGGGTTACCTTTTTATATTTTTCTAACTCACCAAGTTTGAGATGCAATGAAACAAAATTAACAATTTTGCCGCAAGTAGTCTTCGATCACTTGCAAAGCGCATCTGCTTTCGCTTTTGTGTTTGTAACCATTCTTGTTGCAGAGGAATGGTTTTTGAAAAGAAATGTCTTGATCTAGTTTTTCAAGCCTTGGAATTGGTGCAGACCTTACCCGTGAATCTTGGCTGACTGCTGTGATAAAGTGTCTTATAGCTTGCAGCTAAATTTGTGAGACAGGGTTGCACTGTAATAATCGGTATATCAACGAAGGAAGGTCTATTCTAGAAACAAAATTAACAATTTTGCCGAAAGTAATCTTCGATCACTTGCAAAGCGCATCTGCTTTCGCTTTTGTGTTTGCAACCATTTTTGCTGCAGAGGAATGGTTTTTGAAATAAAATGTCTTGATCTAGTTTTTCAAGCCTTGGAATTGGTGCAGATCTTACCCGTGAATCTTGGCTGACTGCTGTGATAAAGTGTCTTATAGCTTGCAGCTAAATTTGTGAGACAGGGTTGTACTGTAATAATCGGTATATCAACGAAGGAAGGTCTATTCTAGCTACAAAATGAGAACACCACGACAAACGTAAAAAAACAACAACCCACTGAACACCAAACGAATGTTTAATATCACAATATCCGCTAAAGGGATGTCCGTTTTTGCATTTAGTTTTCCAAGGGGCGACTCGGTCCATGCGCCCCCGTCAGTAACGCTACTACCTTTGATTCATCAAGGTTGTACATCATGGCCCCTGCAGGAGGTAAGAGCCCCGTTTTCAGGGCAACGGCATGTCGCTCATTTATTGCCGACGTCTTGAGTCACATCCACTTTTTTAAAGAAAACATTTGCTTTCTCCGGCTGGGGTTCTGGAACAACAACGTTGCGAACAGCCACCCTAGCCCTGGTCCACTCAACAGCAAAGTACTGCGTTCCTGTCTGGTGCTGCAGTGCTCACTCCCGCCTCTTTGATCCTGCCACCAACGACACCGTGCGAGTTGTGACTGAATGCTTGCGTCCAACACCAGCAGATAACCTTCCTATTCTCGCAGGCATTCAACATGCGGAGCTTCATCGCAAAGGAGACACATTTTCCCTAGGACGCTGTGCCATGGAGCCTGGACATCTGCTCCACTCAGCGCTCACTTTCCAGCCGGGTGCGAACGCACGGCGTCTCAAATCGGGACACCTATTTTTACCCACCGCACAACAACTCATTATTTCATCTGAGAACAATAACATACCGTGCGGCGCAGTGAGCGGATCGCCGATGGAATACGAAATGGTTGGACAAACCTACAAGACACCGCACTTCATCCTCGACACCGGCATCCACCCTTCTGGAATGACCTTTCGAAGAACAGCGTGGATCCATCTTAATCGCCTCCGCACCGGTGTCGGATGTTTCCGGCCCACTTAGGGTTGCCAGATCACTTGCAAATTTTTCAAGGACATTTTGTTTTCCAAAGACATGCGGTGAGCTACTTTCATGGTTGTCCGAAGGGGGGAGAAATGGGCATTTCACCCATACCCGGGAAATTGGGACTAAGAACCAAAAAGATAGGAACTTGATTCACATTCTTTTATTTATTTTAGCAGTAACACTTTATGTACTGGTGTGGCACTCACATTGCACAAGAGCCAGCTTCATTGTTCCGGTGTGATGCAGTGGTGAGCTTGCAGTTCACGCATGCGCACTACTTCGTCTGCACGCTCACGTTGCGAACGCATTGTTCCACTGTTGCTCTTTGTTGCATAACAATAACATGGCAACGAATCTTCAAAGGTTCACTTCAAGTTACGATAATTAATGCGTTTTTCCGCATGTGGCTGTTGACCTCAGACATCTTTGGCAGGTGATGCAGGGAGACAGTGATTGCTGATCACGGTAAGGCACGTTGTTTTATACTTCGTGAAAAGAAGCAGGGATGAATCTGTAGCAATCCTTCCGCTTCCACAAGTTTGAAAAATTAATATAGTGTGACCAGTGTGCCTGACTGAATAGCTTAATCAAGCGCTACGCTTATGCAGACTTCTTTCCCCACAGTACAGTATAAAGGTACGTAGCTTGTTAGAAATACTTCTATGAAAGGCTTGTGGGAATACGTCTTAATCGTTAACGTTTAGTTCAACTTCTGAGCGAGTACTAAGTGCAAAGCTATATTTGCTGTGGCGAGTTTTCATAAATCGTCTACTCAGTTTTTACACCTGCTTGGTGTTCTAATTTTAGTAAGTTCTGAAGTTGTCTGATGGTCAGGTCAATTAAGATGCAGGTCTGCTTCTCATTGCTTTGAAACAGTTTTGCGAGAGGGTCTAACTTACTTGCTTTTTAACCGCTAATATTGATCTGGTCGTTGATTGTTCTTAAATTATGACTTATTTGTAAAAAGTGCTCGAAAAAATTGATTTTAGGTAGCAGGGGCGTAACGAAGTGAGATGGTGTCCCGGGCAAGAAGCAAGTTTGGCGCCCCCAAGTTCAAAACTGGGATCTTTCGGAAGAAAATGTACTTTATTGAAGAAAGTACTTGTGGCATTGTTGGGACTTTTCGGCGCCCCCGCAGTGATTTGGCGCCCCCATAATGATTCGACGCCCGGGGAATTGCTCCCCCTTGCCCCCTTGTTACGCCCCTGTTACGCAGTTTATGAAAAGAGAAAGCATTTCTGATAGCGGAAGTGTAGAAAACAATTCGGACAAAATATTTCAGAAGTGAGTTCTGTTCAACCGGCACTGACTAATGAGAGAACCGCAAACGTAGGTTGTTGATTGAAAGTCCAATTCAGACTCAGTTGTGTGGAGTTCACAATCATAACGAAATTTCTGCGCCAACTGAGCAAAAGCTGCAACGGATGACAGATAGTACACCTAGTACACCTTTGTGGCAAATTCGTATACAGTTGCACTTGAAAAAGATTTCAAAATTGATGCGAATGGAGCGCGCACTTTCATGGGGCATTTTGTGTGGTGTACAAACAGTAAAGCGTTTTGTTAACTTCCATTTGCATTGCAACGTTAGCAACCTTGAAAATAGCAGCAAAATGTCAACGATGCGCCCCCCCTAGAAAAAATTACGGGGACGCCCATGGCTACTTTCAGCAAGCTTTGACGTGTGGGCAAGTCAGGCTAAGCCAACCGTGTACGTAATTGAAAACCAAACAAAACGTATTCAGACAACACAACCGTTCTTGAATAGTATACTTTTTGCTACACAACTGCTTAAGTAGAAGATGGAACAGATCTGCACAATGTTCTGTTCATTTATAATGTTTATTCTTGATTCTTGAATGTTCAGTGTAATCAGTAGTTCAAAAATGAGCAGTTTAAAAACTATTCAAGAATTTTCAAGGACGCCGGAAAATATTTAAGGACAACAAGATGTTTTTCAAGAATCAAGGACATAACGAGTTTTGATAGCAAATTCAAGGACAGTCCTTGGCGCTCAAGGACGTCTGGCAACCTTAGGCCCTCTCCTAATGTACAATGGTGCATGGCGTCCTCTGCGGCCTGTGGGTGTTCGCAGAAGAACAAACCGTCGACCATGTTGTCCTCCAATGTCCAATCCATCGACCTCCTCATGGACTGCATGGCCCGACTGTTCTGGACGATGAGATAATCGAATGGCTGCTCAACACCTGCCCCGAGATCTGCGGCCAAGCAGTGGAGTGGACAATAACAACTCGCTCAAAAGAAGGCAAGGACATTTTGCAATAAGCATCAATGTTCGTGGAAACGTTTCTCGGTTTGCTTGAGTTCAATATACATATCAAATTTTATTGTGCAGAAAAGTGAGATTGGAGATCGTGTTGAAATTAGTAAAAGAATAACAGCCTGCATGTGCAACCAACTGTGTTACAGCCTGCTGGGCACTGCCCATGGCTCTGCCACATCGAGCACGTTAATGACGTAACAGAGGCTGGCCTACAGAGGTCTACACAGGAAAAGAAAGTCGATGGAGGCAGTGAAAAAGCTCAGCTGGCAACAACAGGGTTAAGCAGCTGCGATTGATTGCTTGAAATATTGTAAGGTGTGTACAGGCGTGCTAGTGCTTCATATTATGTCCGCTCTTTCAGTGTTTTCAGTTTTTGCATTGTTCTCTCGCTGCAACATGGAAAAACTGGGAAAATCATTCCAAGTGTAGGAGAATCATTCCATGATTCAAAATGTTTTCTTGAAAATATAGTCTCACATTACAAACTGCATCTGTCACCCCAGCTTCCAATTAACTGGACTGTTAACTGATGGTTTAGCTAAAACAATCCTTTGTTGGTGCAGTTGAGACGTGCTATTGAAATTATATGCTGAAAATTTGGATTGATGTGAAACTTCCTGACAAAATCACAATAATTTATTGTCAAAGTTTGGGTGGCAAAGCAAAGAAATGAAGAACTCTCGTTTTCGGTTAAATTGGAAAATTTAAACATTTCTTTATAATTTTTATGACAATGTCTTCTGAAAAACGCCTATCTTCACTTGATAAGCTTACGTGTACGTTTTAGTTCATAATACACTGTGTGTTCTGATACGAACAAAGGTCAAGCGAATTGTTTCCAAGGTAAGGGAGTTTCAAAAATAATCAGTTTTGTCAATCTGTTGCAAATGAGCCAGTTTTAATTGTTCGTGGAATACATTAATTTTGAAACCTTTTTTACGCATAAATATGCGACATTTAAAAATAACATTTCTTGAGAGAAGATTTGCAAGGTTTTTGAAGCAAACTTTTGTATGCAGAAGACAACAGACAGCGTTTCATTGCTGATGAGTCAACATAAGGTCAACATTCGCTTTTAACCTTAGAAGCTCTGTTCGCTTCTTGTAGCGGTCATTTTGTTCCGATTTACATACATAACGCACGCGTTCAATGCGTGGTATGGGCAAGAAGCAAGTTAAGTGCATGTGCACAACTCCTGGTTGTGAAGTCGATTTTGTCTCAAAACGTACGTTTCAGGTTTCGCCTTTGTGCAGCAAACCTAGAGCAGTAACGACAACGAAAGTTCGGCTTTCAAGAACATCAGTGCCCACAAACTTTATAAAAAGTGAAGACTTTTGTGCTCCAGCTCAGGCAAAGTAGGTAGCTTTAGCTGCTTTTATGAAGTAGAAGCAAGAAAGTGTATGCGAGGCATTGTTTGGTGGACGCCCATCATGGTTTTTAGTACTTTTTCGAAAGCGTAATAGTTTTTCAATATGCTTCATAATAATCTCATTTCATATTACATCGGCAACAGTTCGAGGTTCTAATTTTGTGGAAACCTTATGGAAATCACATCAAAATGGTAGGTTTCTTGTCTTCTAATTGGCGTTTTCAGAACACACTCGTTTGTATTCATACATGTGCAAAGAACATTTGGCAACACAGCTGTTAAAATGGGAATTTGTTGAATCAGAATTTCTAAGACAACGAAAGAGTTTCATTGATTTACAGACGAGCATTGTTAGAATTTACAACTTTGAAGTGACGCAAAACAAAGGAAACAGTAAGTGTTCACAACTTAACCTTTTCTGTAATTGTTCATTTTAATTTTTTCATGTAATTTTTCAACAAACGTTTCTCTGCTTGATACAGAAATTGAATGAGTGTCTTGTCTGAAAGTTGCCAAGAATTTATTTTAGTAGTATTCAGCAACAGAAAGCGCCATCCAAGCCGTTCCAGAGGAAAAGTTCATAATTCACCTTACTGTTTGGTACACGAAAAGCGGAAGTTCTGAATAGCCTTATAATGAAAATCACGGCCAAAAAGAATGATATCAACTACATTTTGCAGACGTTTCGGTAACTCCTGTTCTCGAAACAATTTGCAATCCACTGATGATGATAACAGGAGTTATCGAAACATCTGCAAAATTTTGATATCGCTTCTTTGGCCGTGATTTTCATTAAAACACCTTACTGTTGAATCAAATATTTTTTCTATCATAGATGCAGACTAATGGCATGGACAACAACTAATAATTAATTCTCAATAATATTTTTAGACATTTTGTAAATCTGTTCGTTCAGTTGCTTTGATCAAGATCTTGATACAAAACAAAATCCTTTCCACCTGAAAAAGAAATGTGGTTCAGCTTCAAGTTAGCATCGATCGCATGCAGCCGCTTACATGCTGTCAGACTTTAACCAGTCTTGTCATGATGTTTCTCGCTCTGCATGCCCTAACAACCACACCAGGCTTTCTGCTGCTCAAATGTCCCATGTTTCCCCCTCTTTTTCTCCTCCGAGCGATGAAATTTGTCACCCATCTCCGTTGACGTCATCGCCGTCACAACCACGTCATACTCGCACCCGTGTTGTGCGCAGACCGGACCGTATCACAGTTTTACGCCGCCCCAAAATGCTTTCCTTGTAACGTAGGAAAAATATTTGTGAAGCAACTAATCCAAGTCGATCTTGTTGAAAATTGCAGAGTTTTCTCGCATGTTTGATTTGAGGTTGTCTTTGCAATGCACTAAATATCAATAAAAATTAGGCGCGAAGATTTGTTTTGCCATTTGTGCAATAACGTACAGTCGACTCAGGATACTTTTAGGAGTTCTACAAAACTAAACCTTTCTGGGACGTCACTTCCACACATCTCATTGCAAAAGTACGAAAGATGAGCTTAAAAGGAGAAGGAAAACTACGACTCGGCTAGGAAGGGAATAGTTAGGCACACCGTGTCGTGGTTCAACATAATTTGGATTGGTAATTTAAAAGTAACCATTTGTTTACTTTTTTACTTTGAAAAGTGATGACAAAACGTAACAGCTGAAAATCATTTGGGATGAAGTACGTTGCACAATTTTGCGATCAATATTTCGACATCTTGTTGGTTTAAGGTACCAAAATAATTTTTACGTCGCGAAATACTTGTTTTTACCCATGGGCATGTCCATGGGTGTCGGAAAGGGGGGACAGGGGAGCTTTGGCCCTCCCTTGCATTTTGAAATTTTACATTTTTGTATAAAATGTTTTGCCAAAAAAGGTTGTTTTGTTTGTTTCGAGTAGGCAAAATGAAATTTAATCACTTTTGACCCCCTTGAAAAAATCTATTATGGCTACCCCTGGGAAAATATACTTTTTCCCCCTTTTGGGAAAAAGTATTCCGACGCTCGTAGGTATGTCTGCTGTACATTTGGATTTGCAACTTGCGGTGTTGCTGAAAGCTTTCGAGGAATTAACCCACTGGTCTCTGCTTTCATCTCTTTTTGATGATGCAAACTTGCAAATACAGTATCTACTCTCAAGTAACTGCTCTCCACAATGGAGATAAAGAAGGAATCAATCAGCAAAATTTTTTTAGGAAATCGATTTCACGTAATAATACACACCTTCAGCTCCAAAAGCTTATTTAATTGCGGTGTTGCGAAAAGTCCAACGAGTTTAACGTAAGCAACAAAACTTCTTGTTTTGGTTCAACCAAACCTCCCGCTTCGCCTTGATACGTCTGCTGACGTCGGTGTGAAGATAAATCAGTAGCGGAGTTAGGGGGCAGTTTGGGGCAACTGCCACCCCCAAACGGCAGTGGCGCCTCGTTGAGTGGGGCACCTTTCATACAAATGCGCCCCATTTTGGTGCCTATCGAAGTAAAAACAGAGGTAAAAATACTTTAAACTAAACAATGTTTTGCGCTTCGGGATTTACATACCTGGCTTCAACCCAGCCTATATTATCGAGTAGTATCAACAATACAATTCTTTCGTAATAATACTATTGTTCTGTCATTTCTTTCCCGCGTGAAAACTGCCCAGTTTTACTCAGACTGGACGGCTACGCGCCTGGCAAGAGTGACCGATGACAATGCGGTTTTGATGTATTTGTTGCAATTGCAAACCCATTGACAGCTCACGCAGGCCACGAAAAGACAAATTCGGCGTGGTTAGCGAAATCGGCAACCGAGAGCATAAAGCGTACCTTATGGTTAGATCAGGGGCCGCCGAACGTTTTTGTCCGAGGGCCACATAGCCTCGGACATAGGGGTGTTTGTAAAGCCTGCAATAATTTCTGCAAGTCATTGATATTTCGCTCCACCTTTTCAGGCTCCCAGGCCTGATATGAAACTGCTCGTTCAGCTG
>Ga0210059_1004212_pt1 | contig 23183 bp, 12 predicted proteins | sample Ectturendosymbi2_FD_188042 | JGI IMG/M metagenome (GOLD analysis project Ga0210059, IMG submission 188042) | Ecteinascidia turbinata endosymbiont from Florida, USA - Sample 2 (SPAdes) (version 2) | ecosystem: Host-associated > Tunicates > Ascidians > Unclassified | place: Key West, Florida...
GGTGCATGCATATCTAAGTTAAGTTACCCGAGGGTGAGATGAAGCACTGTCATCGATATCTTGAGGCCTTACATCCTATGTCTCTTCCCCCTTTGTAGGTTGACCAAATCCTGCTAGCCTAATGTTAATCTTCAATTTGCCTTCCAAATATCTTTCGATTCTCTTTATAGCCTGGGCTCTTAAACTGGTGTGTGGAAGGTTCTGAATGGTGCGGGATTATAGCAGCGACACATTGTTGAAAAATTAAATGCATTGTTTTTATCATTTCACTATAAACGCTATAATCAAAACAAAGCGGACACTACAGTGAACAAAACCGAAACCTGTTTACTTGCTTGTTCAAAGTTGGACTTTGAGTATAGAACGCTTTGTTTCGATGGTGCCTTGTCTGCTTGGTTTCATTTTTTTGGCAATGCCAAGTTTGCCACAGGACTAGACGATTTGGCGATAAATACTTTGTTTTCAATTTTAGAAAAGATCAAAATAAAATACTAAATGTTTCACAAGAACATCATCCAAGCCGGTAAAAACTTTCGGAGGTATGAAATGAAACGTTTAAAAACGTACTATTTTTTTGAGCATAGCGCCAACATTCTTTCTGAAATGTACTTCACTTTTTCCTCGCCAAAAACGCCATTGCACAACTGTGCCCTTGCACGCACGTTTCACAATGTTTAACTGCCTCACTATTGTTGTGTAACGTGATTCGAGCCTCGTACAGATTTTTCACTTCTTAATTCTCACTTGAGGTGAAGTTTGTGGCGTAATCCTTTTGCATTTGGCAAAGGTCTGGGCAGGTAGTTTTGCTGTGCCTGTATTTTCACATTCCCCGATAGTCTACTAGAAGTGTATATGGCTGGGGGAGCATAAAATCAAGCATTAGCCCCGGGCATCACCTGACCTCTGCACGCCCCTGAGTATGACCCGAACCCAGCTTATCAGCTTTTGGTCAAGTGCTCAACCAACTGCACTATATAGCCGGTCTCGCTTCTCATTTCATACTGAGAAATTTGTGAGGTCGGAAAACGAGGGAGTGCTTGCATATCAAATTACACACGCTCAAATCAATGCATCGAACTGTTTTAGTACGACTCACAACATAATCAGAAATAACGAAAGTGATCCGTTGTCAGTGGAAAGATGCAAACAGTGAATAGCTTGATGACATTTGTTGACGTGCCACTTAACAAACATACTTTAACCACTGGAAAGTTAATGCGTAGCGTAGAAGTTATTTCATCCAGTGGTATGCTCTTCAAAAATTACCAACATTGCATATAAAAAGCAGAGTCACTCTTTGCAAAGCTTCCAGAGAGAAATCAGTTCTGAAAGGTAAGCAGAAGTAGAATACATGCAATGACTATTAAAACTAAAAAACGTGCCAAGAAGTTGCTTTATTCTACCGCAAATGAAATAAAACGAGCCAAGCCCACCTGTTGCTCATGCACTGGTAATGTCATACTCATTTGTGACAATTAAGCTCCTTATGACCACCCGTGCTGTATGAACGATTCCATTACGTTTCAGTCGTTAAAAATCTTTAATGAACAACACGCCAGCAAAATCGAAAGTTAATTTTTTAGGAAAAATAAAGGGACGCAGGAAGTTATTGCCACTCTGAAGGTAAGATGAACGCTGTTGTGCACATAAAAGAGAAGAATCGTTATCGCACGTTCACCATTACATAGGCATAGTACAACATTAAGAAAAAACTTGGCGAATATTCGTGTTGTCAACGTTTTCGTAAATGAGCAAGTTTTCATCCATCAATCCATTTACGATTTCTTTCTATCAAGCAATTTCATCAACAATTTTCGAAAGTCGCCGCTAGTCTCGCTTTTGACGTCGTCCGTCAGTTCTCCGTCGTATAGCTTCTTGTAGGCTTCTCCGATACGATCCAAATCTATCTGTTTTAGGAAGAGAAAAGGGTTTCAGCTGAACCGGTCGCGTCTGCATCAAAATTTGTTGAGCACATACACAATTGCAATAAATCAAAATGTTCCAACGATTTCGCAAGTTTTATTTGAAGGTTATACGTTGGGTTAAGTGCCTGAAGTTTTCTTTTTCGCTTTTCGATCATGATTGCTACCGAGTTTATTTGAATAAAAAGGTTTGTCGAAAGATTGAGCGGGAAAAAATTAACCAGAGGTCTTAAAAACACGGAGATTTTAAGTAAAACTTTATGGCTCTTTGAGATAAGAAGAGATACAGTGTGCTGAATTGCAAGCTGCCGTTTTTGCAGGACCATTATTCAACCAAAACATGAACTGTCGTAAATGCTTCCTAAATTGTTAGCCTGAAACGTAGTACTTCCTGAAGTCTGACAATAATTCACAGCATGTCTGTTTGGTAGCCAAAATTATGAGAAATTCTTCCCGGAATTGTTGCATTAATTCAAGAACACATAGATCATACATAATGTGCATTTCAACTTTTATATGAGCGTGCTATTCTATAGCATTAGCCTTTTCTAAGTTCTCCAACGCTAATGCTTCTGAGGACAAGTTGTAGGCTACAGTAGCGTAGCCAGCCAAAATTTTGGGAGATGACAAATATTTTGACTCCTGGAATTCTTACGTGGGTCACGGTGACCGGGTCAAATGAGTTCATCACGTGAAACCTACGTAAGCACGCGTCGGAGCGCTTTCTACTCTTCAGTAGCTTCATTTTTTTGTGTGACTTGTAAATAGGTGTGCTTGCGGTCATCCACGCTCTTTTCGATTTTGCAAAGGGGCGAGTTCGTCACGAGTTCGGGTCACGCTCACCCGACGTTATGGTTAGTGTGAGGTGGCAAAGGTACGCTTAACCCACGTTATGGTTAGAGGGGGGTTGAGCGCCAGGTGGCTGTAAAGAGCTTAAACTCACTCAGTGCATGCTTCTACGGTCGTGTTAGCAGTACACAACATAAGTTCTTCAGGCCCAAAATTTTTTTATTGTGAGTAATTCAGTTCAGACATATACGAAATCTACACCACACCCCTTTTCATCAAAAATCGTATGATATTAGAGAACAAAGAAGTAACTTTGTTAGTGCTCAAACTGCTCAATAAGAGTTATGTTTTCAGTGTGTTTTTGTGATAAGCTTCAGTTGAAGGAAAGTATTCCTTTTTTACTTTTGAAAACCGGGTCATGCACATCCGACGTTATGGTTAGCGTGACAAAAACTGAAGATTAGTATTCCAGGGTAAGAGAGCAACAGTATTTTTTCCGCCTCTTAAAGCACAAAACGACAAGATACGCTAGAAATTTGGGGTGCCACGGCCGCCTCGGCCACGCCTATGGTAGGCTATCCTTACTCTTTTCGACAGTTCAACACTTACTTCCGAGCGAGACACCAGCACTCTGATCAGCACATCTTCATCTGTCCCAATTCCTTTCATGGATTTGAAGAGTTTCTTTGCGAAAAATTTCGGTGTATCCAATGCAACCTCCGCAACTGCCAACAAACCATCTCTGATGTCCGAGGAGAACTCGCTTTTGATGCTGTTTTCAATATCTTGGCCAGCGATCTGCAATCGATGCCAGTGCTTATAATTCAGCGCATTTCAAAACTTCGGCACGTCACACTTCCAGTGTTTATTCGCACGCATGTGCGATTTACAGCGCATTGTTCACGTCACTTCAAACTACAGGCGAAAGCAAGACAATTTGATTGATGCCTACTACAATGACGAAAATATGCAACGTTAAAGATACCGCAAATATGTGAGAAACATCAATAACCTATATATATATAATTTACTGAAACATTTTCATTTCGCTAAAAATGTTTTAATCACGAGTGCGTCCGCAATTGGTGGCAAAATCAAGCCATACACCGTGTTGTCACTAAGAGATCATTGTTTTTCAGAGGCGATTTACGAACACGTCCGTAGCATTCCATAGCATTAAGGGGAAATTCCAATTTTTTGTGCCCCCCAAATTTTGTTGTGCCCAGAAAATATTGTGTACAGTTTGTTTTAAAAATAAAATGACAACAAAAATATTTCCACCCTTGATGTACTTTCCCCTCAAGCTTTAAAACTAGCTACGGGCTTGTTTACGAGCTGTTCGATTTAAATCGGATCAAACCTGTTGATACTTGCTGAAGCAAACCCGAAGGTGTGGAAAGTTTCTGCAAGTGAAGATTTCAATAAATTTGTTTTCGTCTGTTCCCAGCTTGTCCACTCCAGCTTGCTTTAAAGCCTCAGCGTCTTGCCATGCCTTATCTGTGTTCACTGGAGCATCTGCGGCTCTTTTGCCCTAAAGTGCAATAATACCATTCATCAGTAGAAACATGTGCAGCAGCATCCGTGTAGTATGAGACCAGAAGGACATTTGACAGATAACTGAGGTTATGATTCTTAAAATCTGTTTTTCGATGCTTACCAATAATGTGTGCTAAAACAAAAAGTACGAGCGCATGACAAAAATCTGCAACTATAGAAGTGATAAAGCTTGTATCTAACGTATACGCTGCGCAGTTTTATTGACAAGAGCTAGTCTGAGCAACGAATATGGGTATAAACACGTTTCCTGTCACAGCTTTGCCGCGACCAATCAAACCCTGTTCACCTACTACTTTCGAAAAAGTTAAGATAATCCCAGCTCACTGCGAAATATGAAATAACCATCGAGGTTGCACCCGTATTATTTAATATAGTATGGTCAACCAAGGAAATGAAGTGGACAGTGAAACAACTTCAAAAAAGGTTATTTTTAGGATTTCAAACAAGAAACACGCAAAATATAAACTATCAGAAGCATCAACGTAACAGAGCAATGTAGTAAACCTTTTGTTGCTTAAACCGACTGCCAAAATAGTATGCATTCATTGCATTGCATCATGGTAGAGCAGGCTACATTGGTATGTTGTACTGCTTCGACCGAACACTTTGCAACAATCTACAATTTACTTAAGATTTAAAGACGAAATTTTACAACCAGATGTTTTATTAGGCTATGAAAACAGTTCAACTTCACATCTTCCTAAGCAAGGTAACATGTAGTCGATACGTCAGGGGTTCCCAACCTTTTTCTGACCATGTACCTCTTTAGCATTTTGACAGATCGACATGCACCCCTAAACCTTCTCATGACAAATTATTTTATCATGATTAATTACAGGTATATCTTAATGAGCATAAATGGCTTTTTAAAATAATGGCTTTTAAAAATAATATTTACTGATATATATATAAGTACTTGGAAATAAAAGATATAAGTATATGGTTCTCTTCTATTGCTAGCCTTAAACGTACCCCTTCAAATAGGCAATGTACCCCTAGGGGTACATGTACCCCTGGTTGGGAACCTCTGCGATAAGTGATATGAGATTGGGATTGGATGAACAAACATTACAAAAAAGAATCAGCGAGTGGAACAGACAACACATAGCCACACTGTTGGTTTGTCCTTGAGTTTATTTCTGTTCGCGCTTATCACGTGACAAGTGACCCAATGAAGTTACGGCGACCCTATAGTGTGACCCTATAGTTAGCGTCCAAACTCGTGGTAGCAGTCTCGGACTATTCATGAGATATTCTTGATTTGGAATTTAGGAACTGTTCATTGTCGTTAAGGTAAATATATTTGTGAATTGACTGCGAGGGACTTAGCAAGCTCTTTGGTGTGAAGGACTGCAGTTGTGCGCAATTAACTTCCATGGTCCACCATCCTGTTGTCCCAGTAGCCGTTTGTATTGTAGCCCTCAGAGGCCTCGATAGAAGCAGCTGTGCTACTACAGAAGCACGTTTTCATATTTTGTGTATTTTTCTGCAGGTAATCTTCCAGGAAAAGCGAAGCAGTGTTGCTGTTTGCGTTGCAGTTTTGTGTTGCCTGGACGGTGCAAACTAATCCTCTAATGGGGCAAAACTTGATGCTCGATTCTCCGCGAGTGGCTTGCCAGAGCTTGATCGAAAAAACTCATGAGGTAAGAATTTGTTGAAAAAACTGGTATTCGCTCAAAGAATAAAACTGTCCACAATACACCAACATGTAGCTACACACCTTTGCCATGGCCAGGAGAAATCTTTGGTAGTCACCGCTGGTATCACTGATTATAGCATTTTCTAGATCATCTCTGTAAGTCGACTTGTAAACAGTCAGAATTTCATGAATTTCTTCATTCTTACGAGTTGGAAGTATTTCATCGAGAATCTAAAAATGAAACCATATACAGCAATTTATCTATTTGTTTTTACTATATTTCATTGCAGTATCGTTCCGTATCATGAACACAAATGTATAAAAGTGACACAAGTAACACGTGTGGTACGGGGTTGCATGTTTTCGATGCTTCACTCCTTGAGCAATGCATCCAGTTTATTCTGATTTTTTATTAAAAAAACACTTCAACGGAAAAAATTGTACGTTCGCCCAAAAATTGAGCCAGTTTGTTTGTAACAGCATGGTTACACACACCAAACACAAATTCGCTGCAAACGTAAACGGAAGAAACATGAAGTGAATGTCAAATACAGCTTTCTTTTATATCAAACAGCTTGTGGAAAATTTCTGCAGCTTAATAATTCTTAAGAAAAAGCAGTCAGGGAATCCGAAAAGCGACATGGACGAGTCTTGTAACAACTACTTCAAAACATAACTTCATTTCTATTACGAACAGCACCAAGCATCCCCTCTCGACAGACGGTGGTCATTGCTGAAATGACCCTCATCTCACGAGCACATTTGTTGGTTGCAAGTTTGTGAAGAGTTCATCAAAAATACGCTTAAAGGTTAAAAATTTCTACGAGCGCATGTCGGAAATGGACCAACTTCTTCATTCGTTGCAACTTTGCCTGGAAAGAAGGGCCTGACTGTGGTTTTCGGAGGGGTACGTGACATCGTGTTAGAGTGGACACACAGTAAAATAATAAAAAAGATCAATACCGATTCTTTTGTTCCAACACCTTGCATTGCCTTGTGCAGCCAGTCAGCGTCGAATTCTCGCGGTTTCATCATCAACGACAAAACCATCTTGCGAAAATCCCCACTCAATTCGCTTGTCAAATCCGCGATGAGATCCTAGATGTATTGGATAAGGTTTTTAAAAGAAATGTAATACTGTAGCTTGAGCAAACGTTTTTCATTGACCCGAGGGTATTTGTTACTGCCCCGACCGAGAAGCAAAGGGGAGAGGAATGTCATTTTCAGCCGGTGTCAGACTAACTGCGGTTACAACAACAGATTAAGTACCGCTGCAGGTCTACGCCTATACTTTTCTCAGGTAGGTTTTTGGTCACAAGGTCAAAGATTAGCGAAGCTAGTTTGACCATTATGTTTCCATACACGAACGAAAAAGACAGTGCAGTGAAATGTTTGCAAAATGATGCGATATTCTACTTGGTGGTTAGATGAAAAATTGGGTGATTTCGTAGTTTCTACGCTCTGTCACAGAGTGTATCGCCAGTCACTGCTTCGAGTTGCCATCACGTAATCAGACAAACACCATCACGTTCGTTGCCGAAGTGGAAGGTAAAACGTTTGATCCGGTTTGCACCAAACCTTTAAAAATCGGGACTTCCTTGTTCCTTCTGCAGTAGTTGACCAACCACGCGATACTTGGAACAAAGGGTGCGATAGCCTACAGTACTTGCAACAAGGGTACAAGGCTGGCTTAGCTATGCGTGACGTTCGGTGAGTCTCGCGTTACTCTTTCACAAACAGCTATGATGTTATGAAGCCAGCATGAAACTACTGCAATTGTCCTTTCAACTAGGAAAGCACGGCTGGAACTTTGCTGTGCACTCGGAGATACACAGATAAGGATCTCGACCCGCGTCATGGCAGCAGTTACACTCGACAACTTAGTATTCACCTTTTGATATTGTTTTACGTAAATTTCTTTAATCGCTTGTCTTTGTTTGTTAGATCTACCGCCAATCACCTCGATGATTTGATCTTCGTTTGTACCTGCAAACGAAACAGTGATAGACCAACGATATCAACCTCTTAGAAAACTAAAGTTAATTCATCATCAAAGTCATCAACACCACAAAGAAACGTTTGACGCAACAGTACGAGTTTCCAATGGTGTCACTATTTCAAGGCTGTCCCACAAATGGCCTTGCTTTGTAGCCGAAAACGCCAAGCTCTAAGTCTCACTTGACAAAACAGACCTCAGTGTGGTCTTCACCAGTTTGTCTCAAGGCGGCATCATCACTCTCAGCACAAAATGTTTTATGCACTGTAAATCAAGTCGTTTAAGGCGCACTGCACATGCGTTGTATTCGTTACGTACAGTAATATGAAAGAACATTAAGTACAGCAACAAGAAATGTCAAGTAACGCAGGAATACGAATTCACCCATGTGCAAGAAAAATCTTGGGTGTGCAGAGAAAACTATTTCCCTATCCCCACAACTCAATGGCGGTGAACCTTGCAGTGGAGAAATATCTTTGAATGAAATTATTTCAGTGTACTGGCAAGCCAAGAGGGTAAGTAAAAATTCTGCAACTCATAGCCTCAAACTATTTACTGCTCTAGGTAAACGGCAGCAAATTAATTGACAAAACAGCGTAAATTCATTTGAGACACGTTAGCCTACTAAGTTACATTGGTGTGATTGGTTTGTTTCCGGTCTTTCCGATGAAATTTAACGCTTTTGTTCAACTTCTTTCGATAGCGAACAATTATGTGCTGCATTGCTTATGTTCCCATGTATTAAAACGTTTATCATATATATGAATATAATCAAATAAAGCAGTAAAGGAAAAAAGTAGCGAGAGCCTTTATATCGCCTTGCCTTGGCTTGACAATCTCAAGACGTCAGGTCACCGTAGTTGAGGAACTTACCCGCGCTTCTGCAATAGCTAGCTTCACCCCTCAACAAACCGGACACTAGGTTGGTATCGTACGCTACGAGTTCCTCACAGGCAGTGGTCCCTACAGTAACTTGGGGTACTGTCCAGTGGTGGACTTAGGGTTGGGGAACCCGAGGCGATATTGAAAAGGAGGCCTTCTGATGACGTCATCATTTTCAGTCAAGCGTGATAAGACCTTCTGATCAAGCCTTGAAAGAGGATACGTGGGCCTTCCAAAAATACGCTTCTGAGAATATGGCATGACTGACACAGCAGAAAATGCAGTAGCGTATTCATGATGCACAACTTTGAAAACACTGGAATCCGCGAAGACAAAGCTAGCAACAAGTTAAGTGATAGCAAGCAGGCATCTCCCACATTTCTCTTGTTTATTCCTTTCAATACGGATTTTCTTACACCGATTTGAAACACAATTTTAAGCGTTGAACCATGTTTTCATGAATAAAAGGGGTTCAACTTGCAGTTTCTGTTGTTTTTTCTTTAATTTTTGCATACCAGAATTGGGACCATTTTGTCCCTACAGTGCCCTGAGAGTACTATACTGTGGGACAAATTTGTCCCAACAGTACAAAACTGTCGCTCAACCGTTGTCCAGTCAAGCGTAAAACAACGTAACGGATCAATCTGTGTTACGCGCAGCATCACCTAACTGCCCAATACTGAATTGTCCCATCCCAACTTGATTTAAATGCGAGATACACGTAACCGTATTGGAGGGATGGTGGCTTGGGACAGATATGTCGCAACAGTATCGAAAGGGTTCACCGTTTCTGTTAGGGCCCCTTTGAAAGAAAGGCACACATTGCACTTGCTGTTGGGGCCCCTTTGAAAGCGGAGTACCTACACTTTACATTTACTTTTGGGGTCCCTCGTCAAAGCAGAGTAGGCCTACTTACAACGACAGTTGTTATACTGGGGGCCGCCTTGAAAGCAGAGCACTTATACATGACAGTTGCTTTACTGGGAACACTTTTGGAAGCAGAGTGCTGTTGATGGCCCTTTAAAAAGCAGAGTACTTACACATTACTGTTGCTGCTGAGGTCCCTTTGAATGTAGAGCACTTGCACACTGCAGTTATTGAGAAGGGTCCTTTTGAAAGCAGAGTATGCTGTTGGGGGCCCCTTCAAAAGCAGAGTACTTACACACTGCAGTTGGTGTTGGCGGCCCTTTGAAAGCAGAGTATCTACACACTGCAATTGCTGTTGGTGGCCCTTTCGAAGCAGAGTACTTTCTTACAATTTGCTTCTGAGTATATTATATGAATGAATAATACGTTTTTCACCAAACATCAAACAAGTTTACACGCGAAACATCTCGAGGAGGGCCTAAACAGGGTGGGCGAGGCAAGCGCCTCGCTTGCCTCCCCTTAAACACACCACTGGTTCTTTCACTTCGATCAAACTTCCGCATGATTATTGCTTTCAGAGGTAGACTAAATAAACATTTTTTACAGATATTGAACACACCACGCACCTGCAATTTTTCTAGCAATATTTGATTATACAGAAGCTGAGAACATTAAAACTTTCGTTCTACACCGAAATCATTTTAGTATGAGTGGAGCACGGGATCTGAAATGTCGCGCTTCACTCTTTGGAGATAATTGTATCTAAATTACGTTATGCGATTTCCCGAAAGCTTTGCAGTAAACTCTGACAAAAGATCGTTAAAAAATAGCATTCGAAACACAAACCTAGTCGATCCATGGCCTTTCTTAGAAGCTCTGCGTCTGCTGTTGCGTTGAACTCTTTTCCATTTCCACTCACATTTAAGTTGGTACCAGCACTGTTTGGACCGGACATATTCTTGGCTTATTCTTACTTCAATAGAAAATTGTTTTCCTAAACACCAGTAAAAATTACGAATAACAATTTACCAGTCACTGAAGGAAACTATAACACTGTAGTCTAGTTTGAGAACGGCCGAGCAGTGTGAAGTTGCATCGCGGAAACGGTTGTTTTAGTTTAAACTTTGACGTTTTTTATTTGAAACAGTCAAACATAAATCGAACCTTTGTTGTGCTCGTAATCAATGCAGAGCAATATATTCCGTGACGAAAACTGTTAATGTTCTTTTGTTGAGCCATCCAGGGTTGCCAGGCAATACAGGAAGGTACCAAACAGCATTGGTCTGGAATTCGCACATTTTAGGACAGCTAATAATAATTTTTTACTTCTTCCTGGTCCAGAACTAGTACTACTGATACTGGGTGTATTGGGCCATGACGTTTAACACATACCAATTTCGTATGCAGTAGTGCGCCCTCAAATGTGTGCACGGGCACACAATTTTTAAGGTACATGCAGACAAGCAGAGATACTGCTGCCGGCGTGACGAAAACTCGAATATTCGGATTCGACTCAGTGTTTTAACACAATTAGCAGGGCCGTGCCGCGGCTTAAGTGAATTGTTCTATATCGTAACATGGGCTGTCCCGACGCAACAACCTTCAATCAGGCACAATTCATGGATCAGATAGCGGCTAGCTCACTTACTATGTACCTCTGACAGCTTTTGATGAGTCGATGAACCCAAGAAAGTGTGCAGTGAGGGAGCCAGTGGCGTCGCCAGCCCATAATTTCAGGTTGGGGCAAATATTTTTGACTTTAAGCGAGCAACAGTATTTTGTTTCGGACACTGTCTATCAAAGCACAAAACGACAAAAAATCCTAGAAATTTGGGAAGTCGTGGCTCCTTTGCCCCCTTGGCTATGGAGGGAGATTCTAATGTTGGGGATACTGACTACAAATAGTTCGCTAGCTCTTTTGCTTCTGAAGTAAAAGGCCAACGAAATTCGGACAAGCTTTGACAATTCAAAGTGCGAATAGTTTGCTAGAAGTCGGACGAAATCAATTGGGAGGGGCCAAATATTTTAACTTTAAGCGAGCAACGGTATTTGATGTGGGACACATCCTCTCCAAGAACAAAACAACAAGATATGCTAGAAATTGGGGTTTATGTGCCCTTCAGCCGCCCTGTCTACGCCTACGGACGAGACAGGTGAAATCAGGGCAATTTGTCCTTGTTTGTGCTAACTTTAACCAGCTGGCAACCCTGCAAGGTATACCTGAACAGAACAGTCAACACCCATAGCTGCTCACCGGAAGTCGTGTCTGTCTCGTGACAGCGACGTTTAAGTCATGCACTGAGTAAATTCCTTCCCGGGAACTATCAACGATTACTTGAAGGAAAATCTGTCTTGTACTCAAACCTTTTCGCAATTGTCTATCCAATTCATACAAACCCCATAGTGACCCCACTTTTTTCATTGTAGAATAGCCACTGCCGAAGCCTGCAGTTCGCTTCTTGCCGGGGCGGTTGAGGTGAACGCTCTTGCCCAAGAAGTGTTATGGCAATCCACACAGTGGTCTTGAGCAAGCCGCAAACCAGCTGAACTTTTCACGGAGCGGGGAAGAATCATTGTAACTTGTTCCAACTGAAATAGCTATTGGCACTTTTAAACGTTTCTTAAAATTTTGGGCGGGCAATTACCCGGTTTTTCCCCCTGGTTCCGGGTCTGGTCCTGAGTCGAACATCCAAACTTTCAGTTGAGAGAGGCACACTCTACCACTACCTCTGAGCTATCGCCGCACCCAACAAGCGCGCACAACTGGCATATTGGGAGGAGTAACTCGTGACCATGCTTTTACCTGTTGACATCATCCTGTCGGTGTATATACCATCTTCACACTATGGTGTCAATTGTGTCAGTGCGATTTTTTCGTATAAACAATAGACCTGTAGACATGTCGACCGACTGGCCTTTTTGTCAATCCCCTGCATACTTTACAGAAATCACTCTCCTACTGTAAACATTATCAATTGAGTTGAGCCATGTTCTGATTTATTATAACCTTTTGATTCAATTCATGTATAGTTGTATTTGAATTACATGGATATTCTGCATTTTTTATTATGAATCTGCTGTGAAAGCATACTGAGATGCAATAATTGCATGAATGAATTCGATTCGAAATCGAAACCTTCGCTAACTTCTACATCTAAAGATAAACTAAACCCTAAACCAGATGTTACAGCGATATGCTTTCTAATTGGGTACATCACTATTCTACATCTGCGAGCTGATTTATCGCTTACGTTAAAGCCACATGTTTCTATAATGACATTATGAACACAATTTATATAGTTTTGTGTTTGATATAAAAACACAGTTCAATCTTTTGCCAAATTCCTCTTCCGATTGAAACAAACTCAACCACTGCATGAGTTATGTTCTGTTCCTGACCCAGTACGAAGGCAGCTGCAACTGCTACTGCACACCAACATTTCTGCGGTTGCTGATAGCCTGCAGCCTCCAATGCAACCGCCTTCAACGCACGAGCGAAGCGGTTTGTTTAGCTTGATGAATGTGCGCAGAACTGCTTGCAACCGTTCATGCGCAAATGCACCGGCAACTTGCTGTACTGCGAGGTTCCGTAAAACACTGCGGGCTGTTAATGCGTCTTGCCCGTTATAAATCAGTAGCCAGATTGCTGCTACGCTTACGAGCCAAATCCGCTTTCATTTGAAGAAATACAGTAGCTCTATTCCCAATTATAGTCCAACAAACAACTCGATTTTATGTGCATGTGTTATCCATCAGCCTCTCGTATTTAGCAGAGAGCCCACACGCCTTTGGATAACATCATCACGTAAATCACGAAACATACATGTCTGGGTACCTGCAAACTCCAGGCGTGTATGACATTAAGGAGGCTGTTGCGATCGGAAATGCCGAGCGGCATGTGCGCAAAGCTTCGCACCGTGGCAGCAAGCAACAACAGAAATGGTGCGTCGCAATCTCTCTTACTATTGCTTGCTCGCTCACGCTACGTATATAATGGTATTTTTCTTCACGCACATCCCGTTCGTGGTGAATCACACAATCAACTCAATGCCAAAGCAGAGGCTGCAACAAGGCTTAGCGTGTGCTACAACAAAGAACTATTCATAAAAAGTAAGAAGGTTAAGGAATTCAAACTTATGTGGATTTTATAAATGAGTTTACAAGTTTTCACGATTTATTCATAAACTGAAATTGAGGCTTCGCAAGAATGCTTCCCAAATTTCTCGACTGTCTCTTCCCGTACTTGTGTCGTCCACAGATCCTTTGACCCTACACATGACACAGATATAGGCGTAGCCAGGGGGACTAGTGGGCCATGCTCCCCAAATTTTTAGAACATATAGTCATTTTGTGCTTTGAGAGGCGATATCTCAAACAAAATCGTGTTATTCGCCTAAAATCAAACATTTTGCCACCCTCAAGTTTTGGGCTGGCTACGCTACTGGACACAGACAACCTTCTTTGAACGTTTTGTACCATTTCCATCACTGTACTGCAGCTGGTGATTTTTTATGTGGAATTGATCTCTCACAAATGCACACTGTACACTGTCCAGTTTTGTTCGACTCCATCCTAATCAGCAACACGCGTTTTCTATTGAAGTGAAGCCATTCCTCGTTTCGGTAAGAGCTTTGAAAATGTTTGTAGCAAACGTTTCGTTGGTGCGCACCAATAGCACACGATCCTTGTAATCAACGTACCTGTGGGGTGCTTTTATGGCTTTGCAGTAGTGCCACTCAGGTGAGCTAACGATGTTTCAGCTAAACAAGCAGATCACGTATTTCAATACACATTTTGATGAGATAAACATTCTTGAAAAACTGTTTAGATGCAAGTTTTTTCGTACCGAAATATTACTCTTTGCTGGAAAGAACTGCTTATAACCAGCACAACGATTGATAAATATATTATTAATATGGTCCATCGGTACCTCCTGGCCCAAGCAGCTTACAGTACCTTCGCAATTACTTCCAATAAACTTACTGTCAAAGTCTGTAACTGGTCACTGAGAATGAGCCGAGCGATCTCTTGCGCTGTATACTGAGAAGGAAGCTAAGAAAACTTGGCCATGTGTATTGTTTGGCCACAAAGAAAACGTGTGAATAGCAAGTATTGTATTCCAAGGAATTGAAAACCATAATAAATGAAAAGATTACTTGAACAAAGTACAGGGCAGCAACGCGTGTTCCTTTGTTTTTTCATGAGTCACCAAAACATTGGGGCTTATGCTTGTGTTTTGTGCAAAATTAACTTCAGCAAAATTTCTCAAAACTAGGGTTGCCAGATGTGTTTTGTAAAAGTATCGGCCATTTTGTCAAAAGTGATCTAGGCTGCATTCGTAAGCGCATATTTAATGGCACGGGATTCTCGAATTGCATTTTTTAAAAAGAACGCTTTTTTGGCAATGTATTTATTTGTCGTGTTATTTTCTTTACAATTTCATGAAGCTCCAACAATAGTTGATTTGAAAATGTTTCACACAGAGTGTAAACGTACGCTTTGTGAGCATAGTCTACAGCTCTATGCTAAGTATTACCAAACTAACCTACTTTAAATGAAAAACGATAACTGCAGTGTTTAATGTGAACGGAGGCGTTTTCTTTAACTCTAAAAAATAATGCACTTAGTAAAATTCCAATTTTATATTTTGTATATCAATTTCTGAAGTGAACATCTTTCCGTACAATTTGATGGCATTTGCTTTTCGTCGGTAGTATTGCCTGGATGAACACCACAACACAACTAATGATTTCTTGCGTGCTACATTCACTTCAGTTTGCAGCAAACATTTTCTATCTCACCTGAAACTCTTCAAAAAATTTCTCACTATCTTCTGGACCACCACGACTGGCTGAGAGGTGACTTCCCGGACGCCGGTTGATTCGCCGGCCTTTGCTTGAGCCAGTTATAGCTCGCTGACGAAATAATGTTTGTTCAATGCAGCTCGTGTGATTGTGAAAGGTTCGCTAGTCTCTACAATTTCACTGTCGTCGTGTTCATTTCTGTGATCTTCCTGCATTTTGCCTACAATGGCCTAAGCTGGTAGTTCAGGCAACAACTCCACCTACGCCGGTTACGCGGCTAATTGCCAAACGAGATCACGTTTAGGACGTCAGAAGATGCTAAGTATATATGGCTAAACAAAGGTAGAGGTACAGTAAAACGAAGAGACACTGAGGCACAAGTAACAACTTGCCCTTATATGAAATTTGCTGAAGGAATTGTCCTGACAAGATTCACTATCAGAGTCATTATTATTTGTGAAGTTCTGCGTTAGTTTTTTTTGCAGTTACTGCAAATTATTTATTTAAAAAATACCGGCTTCAGGCACTCGTTTTTAAAATACCGGCCTCTACTAATTACCAGTAAAATACCGGCCAGACCGGTAAAAAAACGGCCATTTGGCAACCCTAATCAAAACCCTTTAACGAGAGGGCCGTTTGCTATTGTTAGCAATGTTACGAGTACACAAATCGCAGGCTTTTTCGTAACCTCTTTCTCCCCTGCAGAAAACGTAAAATAAATGTCGGTTTAAGTGAACAGCTTGCACTCCAGAACAAAATAGGTATAGCACCCCTCAGCAGTAATCCTACTTAAAAAATTGTTTGGCAACCAGTTGGAACGAACTAAACGGGTAATGATAATATATAAAATGTAAATCAGTTTAAATAGCTTGTTAAATACTAGTGCAGGGGCCCGCAAGTACTTTTTGGAGCGACCCTAAAAAATGGTTCAAAATTCTCGCGACCCAAACATTTCGTGAGCATATAATTTTGTGGAAAATGCTCTATAATTAAATATAAATTTTAGGACGAGGCCTACTATTGGCAGTAGCAATTTTCATGCATAAAATTGTATGAAACTTAACACATAAAACAGTAGGCCTAAATGGCCGTATTTCTTCTGTCTAATGAGAATGACAAATTTAAAATGCAAATTTAAATTATTTCATGACCCAGAGTGGAAGGTCTTGCGCCCCAATTTGTGTCGCGACTTACTATTTGCGGACCCCTGTACTAGTGAACTACGTTCCCTCTGAGGTGCGCAACTGCGCACTTGCGCAGTACCACCAGAACATGTGCGCAGTAAAATCTCAGTCTCGCGCACTTGCAACATTCAAAATCCGATATTGTATATATATCGCATCGCTTAAAACGCTTCACTGGTTGTGTGTCTGCACGGTCGCGCAATTTCATGTGCGCTAAAACAAAAATTTGCTCAGTGTCAAATCTTCTCAGAGGGAACACTGCCGGTGAAAGTGGTGATTCCGTTTGGCTTGGACTGCAGTAAAGCTAGGTTTTGCACATGCGCCCAAAAGTGCAAAACACAAGCTGCGCGTTTACCCTGAATGATTTAGCGACTGTTAGCGAAAGACAGTTACGAACAATTCAGCGAAAGAGATAGGCCTACCGATCCGTACGTATGACTCTAAGTACTCTCCACGGGGATAAGCAAGGAATTACTCAGCAAAATTTTTTAATAGGAAAAGCAAAAACTCTGCTGATTGATTCCTTGCTTATCTCCCTTCTTGACAGCACTTACTTGAATATAGATATGTGCAAGTTTGAATTATCGCAAAAAGATGAAAGCAGTGCCCTATCGGCAGATTTCTCGAAATTTCACGGAAAACACAGAGCTTTCAATTGTTATAAGTATGGCTATTAGCAATGTCAGTAATTTTTGGCAGAAGTGGATTGGTGAAACACAACCAGTGCTGCTAATATTTCACAATAAGGCCCCATAGGAGATTTTGCTGGTAAACCGATTTGAACATGTAACTAATTGTAATTAAATTTCAAAGAAAATTGAAAAACGAAAATTTCATCCCCACCTTGCTTAGTGCAAAGCGACCATCGATTGTGAATCTATGAAAAAGAATGCAGCTGATGTTGTGGCAGTGCTGAAACCCAACAACAAAAAGTTTCAGCGGTTAATAGAAAAAATGCCATGTTCACGCCGAACTATACAATGGCGCATATCCCAGTACAGTGCAGATGTTGAAGTTACTGTGCAACATGGTTTGAAAAGTTCCCTTGCATTTCGTTTGGCTCTTGATGAATCAACTGATACTTAAGATAATACGCAACATAGGTGTAGGAGCAAGCAAATTTTTGGGGGTTAGAAGGAATTTTGCCCGGAACCTGCCAAAAGTGCCTGAAAAATACTTCAAATGAAGTGACCTCCAAAAAAAACTCTTAATTCGGGCGCCATGTGATCTCCAAAAAAAGCTTTTCACGTCAATTTGGGCGCCATTATTTTCAAATCAAAACATGTTGGGCGCCATTTTTGCTCAGATTTTCAGGGAGTTTTAGACGGTTCTCAGAGATATTGCCCGGATTTTAGAGGATTTTGCCCGGATTGAATGAGATTTTGCCCGGATTTTCACCAAATTAAAACTTTTGAGGGTGCAGTTTTACCCCCTGCAACCCGCCTTCTACACCAGTTATCCGCAACATGGCAGCATTTGTTCAATATATTTCATCTGATATGATCGCTAAAGAGGTATTGCAGGACTTGGTGAGACTGAGAAAAACGACTCGTGGAATCGCAGCTAAAAGTGCACTCGACGAAGCTTTAACAATTACCCATGTGCCTCTTAAAACTCGTCAATGTTCCAACCGATGGTTCACCAGCAATGGTGGGTAAACGCAATGGATTAATTGAACTTACTAAATATGATCCTAACTCTTGAGAGTCCTTTCCTTTACATTGCCATATACATCGTGAAAAGTTTTGCTGTGCTTGTGGACATAGCTGCACTGTGTTCATCTTACTAATGACAGAGTATAACAGAAAATTAGGCTGGGTAAGGGGTAACTTAAACCGGCAAGCAAGTCCAACCACCCCCAGTTTGCTAAACTAAGAATTCCAAAAAATCGTTTTCGCCACCTGTAGTTTGAGACTTGCTAAAAAGACATTCTGTTGTAGAGATCACGCCGAAAGTTGGATTGCGTATAAAGTGACTGGGTGAGCTACTTTTTTGCCGGATAACTAATATAAGCGAATGCGATTCCACATCCAAGAACTTTTCATCGACTTCCACAGCGACGATAAAGCTGTGCCATATTTTATTAACAAGGATGGTCAAATTTTTGGATCAAGTGCAGTGAGCATTTTCCGGAAGTTTGGGGAAAAGTTAAGGTTTTATTACTACTGACGTTTCCCACACCGCATATTGCTGAGCAAGGTTTCAACCTAGTACTGCACATGCGCAATAAATAACGCAATCGTCTTGACATGAACAGGACCTGAGGAAACACCATACAACTTAAGCTGACCAACTTGCAAACTGCTTTAAAAAAAACCTTACAGATAAAAGGCCAGGGGCAAAGTTCACAGTAGTTGGAACTAGGGTTGTAAAGTTGGAGGTAAAATGTCCGACTCCAGCTCTTAGCTTCCCAAATTTTCGGAGTGAATGAAGTTTGGCTGTCAACAACTTTGTAGCAACTAACAGTCAATGAAAGCCGTGGTGCACAGCAAGAATTCTGTTTCAACATTGGTTTTAAAAGAACTTGTACCATTTCAACAGACACGAGTTGGGCTTCCTAACTTAGGAGTGTGATGTGAAAAATGGTTAAATTGGACTGTCGGAGTCGGATTTTGACTGTCGGATAAAAAAGACGACTCCGACTTCTAGTGTTCTTAGAAATCCGACTCCACCCAAAAACCTCCGGATTCTTCCAACTCCGCAACCCTTGTTGGAACCGCCTGTTTTTGGAAAATAATAACATTTTTTCTACAAATGCAAATGCATTTGTTTTGTGTGTTTGTTCGTTTGTTTGCTAACTAGATCGCCCGCTTATATTTCATTAACATTGAATTATTTTCAAAATAAAAATAATATTTTAGAAAACACTAAAATCATAAGTGGGGCGATTTTTAAGCAACGTTCCTGTAGGGGGTGATTGAACAAAAAAGGTTGAAGACCATTGATGTACAGAATTGTCCCGTGACCGAAACGGCCCAGACCGAAACGGCCAGACCGAATCGGCCAGACCAAAAGACTCAGACTGAAACGGTTCAGACCAGTGGTGGATCCAATTGTTGGGGACCCTTTTTGTCCAATGCCTCAACACTAGTCCTGATTTTGCCCAATGCAAAGTGTCGTAACTACTTTTTTGATGTAAAAAGGTAAACGTGCTCATCTCGAAAAACTGTTGAAATACATTTTTGGTCAGGAATTTGTTTCCTGCTGAACCTACCAAGCGGTTTTTAAAATCCTGCTAGAAAAACAGCTAACTCCTATATAGAAAATTTTACAGCTAACAATGAGAAAATCCTGCTAGATTTAGCCGCAAATCAATTAAAATGGCCACACTACAACCTGACGGCCTTTCAGGGAAGCAATAAGAGTAATAGCTGTTTCGTCACAATATCAAATGATACACAAGTGAAATACTGCCGTCTGGACGACCTATGATTTGCGTCTACAAACTTTCCTCGCTAATAAAAATGAATAACAAGGCACGCACAAGTCGTACAAATGGCTTAACCAACTATGTCCGACCCGCGGCTGGCGCCCCGCACGCGGCCAAGTCGAAGGTTTTGTGCGGCCCAGTTTAGGTTTTCACTGTAGTAAAAGTATCCCACATACTGACAATTTGTCCTTATTTTGACAACTTTAAATTTGACATTTTAATGCAGGTGGTCCTCAGTGCCACTTTATTACGTCTGTTACCATTGCAGTTTGGATTCGAATGCTTTCGGTACATTAGCTTAAGCTAAATTTAGCTTGCTAAGATCAAAATAAGCCATTCAATGTGCGGGCCTCAGTAATATGTCATTCAATGTGCGGCCCTGGCCAAAACAGTGACATAATTTTTGGCTCAGTAAGCCATTTGGGTTGGACATAGCTGGGCTAAACACATGAACATGGTGGGGGACCCTGGGCCCGGGCCCCCCTTAAATCCGGCGCTGATAAATTCCATTTGTTTACCAATGGGTTAAAATAATTCTTGTCAAGACTTTGAAAGAACACCAATTCCCGGGGCAAAGTTGCATCGGAAGGATAACACTCTGAAATGCATCTGGGCACCCTATCGAAAGCAAAAAAGGTGTAAAACTCAACGGACATTTAAAGTGAACGGATGAAGGCGGTAAATGAAGATACATAGCCTACATCAAGATACATAGCCTACATTAACCTGACGTTGATTTGATGCTTTTTATTGCTTTTATTACTACTTGTAAAACGTCTTCAATTAAAATTTGGTTTGTGTTATCAGCAGGGCTGCCTGAGAACTTGACCCAGGTGGTCTTTCGCCAACCATTTGTGATTCAACATGTTAGAACACGATTACTAAGCTGCAAAACGTGAAATTTCTTAATTTTTATATTTTTTCGTCACTATATAATCAACTAGTGATCTTTAATGTTATTGCATTTCCTCTTGCTGCTTCGTGTTATTTCGGGATTTGAGTCACAAAAATGCAAGATTAAACCATACCATATCAAACAATCCCGTAAGCGTTGTTTCAGTTTAAAGCACCTGTTGACGAAGTGTTTCGTTCAGCTCGGATTGACGAGTACTCACATTTTCGGAAATGTAATGAAAAAATCGGATGCTTCGGGTTCGGTGGTCAGCAGGTTTCCAGCAAGCAAGCTTTACATAAGCAAAGAGGTGCCCAGGCTAACAGCATCAACGTACACATATCCTCCCCAAACAAACGTAAAAATATTACATACTCCTAGATTAATGGTGCAGACACTTACTTCAATTTCAAAATTCAACAAATCGCAAAGTGAAAATGATTTGTTTCTTCGACTTTGTAGAGCACTGCATCCCTGACATTCTGGAAATCTTTCGAAAACCCGAACTTGGACAAGACTTTTTTGCACGTTGGTGCATACGCTTATTTTTTTATAATACTGCAGCAACTCACAAGCAAATCAAAACAAAAGCTGCGATTGATGGTAAGGGATAATTACAGGAGTCACAGAAATTCAGGTAAGGAACTGTCATGCTAATCTTCAAAATTCGACGTTTATCTCAAATATTCTATTTGCCCTAGAGCTGAAAATGCCTGCCCAACAGGTGAATCATTTCATACAAATCTTCATTTTTGTTTATTAATTTAAAGTCGGGGGGCGTGAAACAAAGGACAATTACTTAAAGGCGTGGTAGAGAAAAGGTTAAGATCCCTGCCTTAAACCTTCAGTATAAGATTAGAAACAGCTCGCTTTGCGAACCATGGTATCTTGATGAGATTTCGTAACCGGGCAGCAGTCGCTGACATTCGACACTTTGTAAATCGTAATTATTAGTAGGCTAGCCGCTGACAATTGACATCGTAAACAAAGTTCATGTCTCCTATTTGTTAGAGCAAAATCAGACCTTGCAACAGCTTGAAAACAAAAAGTAAAGCCAGCGTGACCCTCTTTTCATGTTGCAAAACAGATTCAGTGCATCATGTACCATTACTGCACCTCTTGTGTTTTGTGCAACTCCCATCTAAACGTGCTAAAAAACACTAAAACGAAGTTGATTCAGGAAACATCACGGTTGCTAAACATCCGCCATGATTGAATAAAATGCTACATCCAAACGGCCCTAATCTCCGCAGTTTTCAGCACGCGACTTCAAATACGACTGCAATCCTATCTTGTACCCTCAAGAGATCGGAAGCACAGGTCGCCACAACACACATGCGAAAACTGACGGTTTCGCAATGCTGGTTTTACAAAAGCATTTGGTAGGCTCAACAGCAGTGATCAGCCAAGACCCGTTCTATTCAGTTTATTCCTATTGGCAAGATGAACAAGAGTGTGTGGCAGCATTTAGTCACAAACAAGTTGAATTCATAACATTCTTTGAAGCAACTCTAATCTGAACAGCCACCAAGATAAAAACTTCCGCCGAAGTTGGGGTTACTTTTCAGGTAGGCCGAGGAACTTTTTGAGTCCCATCAGTGCGTAACCACATTTTTTCCGTGTCTTCCAAGAACACTTCTTTTTAAGTTGTCGGACCCACAAGCAGGTATTGCACTTAACCTTTTTGAAGATGCAGGACTAGGGATCGCGACTGTTCCCCAGAGACCTCCGATCGCGGCTTCATTCAACGCACACCTTGTCGGGCTAAGGGTGACCATTTATTAGAATATTATACGTACAGTAACGGTTCGGAACTGCAAAAGCAATATAAGGCGCTGAGTAAAAACATATAAACCGATGAAATGATACGCATGTGCAGCAACACTTTCAAAAGATCTTCGTTACCGGGCTGTACCACGTAAAAATAGGGTTACCACTATGCAACAGACAAATTTTAAGCCTGGTCAGCTGATCAGAGCACAGCAGAAAACGGAGCAGTGACGCTGCTAACCGTCACTTGCCACGCGCAGGGAACAACAGCGTCTCGACGCGCCTGCATGTAAGTCAGTGTCGACACACTCGCGAAGAAAGCACTCAGTCCCTGCCTCTGACGCAGAGCTAGGAGCTCGGCAACAGCCTCGTGATGGCAGATGAAAGTGTGCGAGTGGATGGTAGCCGCACAGGGTATAAGACATGATACGAAAGTTACTAACGAGATTAT
>Ga0210059_1004213_pt1 | contig 23179 bp, 12 predicted proteins | sample Ectturendosymbi2_FD_188042 | JGI IMG/M metagenome (GOLD analysis project Ga0210059, IMG submission 188042) | Ecteinascidia turbinata endosymbiont from Florida, USA - Sample 2 (SPAdes) (version 2) | ecosystem: Host-associated > Tunicates > Ascidians > Unclassified | place: Key West, Florida...
ATTTTTTCTGTTCGATATCTGGGCCGGTGCACTTGGATGAACTTTCTTCTCTCGAGGGATCGACTCCTGATCGGCAAGTTCTTGATCTTGTTTGATATATGCGATCGCGTCCACATCCGGGACATGTTGGAATGTACTGAGTCCATGCACTCCAAAATGGAGCTGGAAAAGAGAAACAGTACTTATGTTTTGATTATTAGTTGATTTACTAGATTTGTAATTTCAGAAAGTGCTAATAACAATATATGTGCGTGTCGACCAATTCGGGGGCGACAGCATCATTTAAGAAGCAAACAGCTAAAACGTATTCAAAATCTTGCATGCTTGATTTCTTTTTATAATAATTTGATTTTATAAAATTTGTCCTTAAAGCAAACTTTGAGGAGAAAATATCTAAACTTTGAGGAGAAAATCTCTTTGGTTCGTTTTCGTCTATGTTTGGAGATTTTGCAGCAAACGAGATTTTAAAAGTTATCTAATTAACCCTGGTCAGGTAACCTCTAAACACAAACACTTTTGTTGTCCTTGCCCAAAATGGGCAGATTGTTTATTTGCTTGCACTGGACTAACTGACAGGTTTAGACTTTACAACTTACCAAGTCTTCTCAAGCTCATCCGATCAGAAAAAAGCAACGTGTTGATTTTGGAAAATTTTTTATATGATGAAGAACAAAAGCAATTTTCCTAACAAAATTGTGGGAAGTGCTCTTAACAAATGAACGAAAAAGTAAAGAAAAATCCAAAAATTCCGCCTGTAGACATCATTGGTGGTCGGTTTAAGGTTTTAAACAAAACCCTATTTCAAGTTTGTGGTTCTATCTGCAATAAAAGTAAATTAGGTTGAGACATGAAATTTTTCTATTTTCGTTGCAATTATCAGCCACATCAATCAACCTTACCCAAAATGGGCAAATTATTCACGACAATCAGGCATATAAGGTAAACTTGACCCAAATGGGCAAATGCTTTACGACAATTGCTGGGCGATCAGGTTGGTCGCGGCACTGCTATTGACTTTCATGTCTCACATACGGCCAGTCCCGTCGCCACAGGGGGTTTTGGCATGCTAAGCCCTCCAAACAACGCTCCAAGCCCAGTGGCGTAGTCAGCCCAGAAATTGAGGGGGCCAAAAAATTTTGGGGGGCCAAAATGTTTGATTTTAGGTGAATAACACTATTTTGTTTGGAAAACGCCTCTCAACGCACAAAATGACTACATTTTCTAAAAATTTTGGGGTGGCATGGTCCCTTTGGCCCCCCATGGCCACGCTTATGTTCAAGTCGCCCAAATTGAAATATGAAAGCTATATATTAGTGGAGTTTTGCCAATTTTTACAATCTCAAGGCCTCAACAGGGAAACAAACTCTCTAACCATAACGTGGGATGATTTTCACCCGAACTCACACTAACCGTAACCTGGGTGATTTTCAATCCGAACTCACCCTAACCATAACGTCGGGTGATTTTCACCTGGGGACCACGTGGCCACCACTCCTGTCTGGGTGGAAATCACAGGGGCTAGTTTTCCAGGGGTGTGAGTAATCTTTGCAGAAAACTTGAAAGTGATCAACGCACAAGTGCTCCCCATCGTTAGCACGTGAACCTCGTTTTGTTCTGTTTTTGTGGTGGACAGGTACTACAGCGATGTCTGGTCTCAAAGTTCATGTCCTCAATAAAATGCTTTGACCTTTTACCACAAGTGCACGTACAACAAGGAGCAAGCCTTTTTTTGTCTAAGCCACAGTTCTGGAAAGTTCAATTAGGAAAAGAGAAGCACAAGGTTCATCATGTCCTCAATGAAATGCTTTGACCTTGCACCACAAGTGCACATACAAAGTGCAGGCCTCTTCCAGATCCAAATTCTTTCCTAACAGAGAAGGCGTCATACATTCTCCTGCCTGTTTCTCAATGAAAACCACGAGCTGAGCAGGAGCCATTCGCGCCAAATTGATTTGCGGCGTCAGGGCTTGCACTCGTGTGATGTACTCCCGTGCTGGCTTCGGTCAAAGGTTGCTGGTGTTGCTTACTAGTGAACCTACATGCACCAACTCCTTTTGCCCAAATAGGTCAAGGTTACCTTAGGAGGGATCTTTGTGTAGGAATTTTGTTACACCTCAGGCAACCATGGGTCAATTTGGGCAAATTTTTGTTCCCCATCGAAAACTACAAAACTTGTGCAGATTTCGATAGGACTGCCCGAAAGAGCGTCTAAAAAATGCAGCTACTGAAAGAACCAGCTTTCTACGTGAGTACGTGCACGTCAACTAATTTTTAATTTAAATAGAAGAACCGTTTGCCCAAATTGGGCAGAGGTTAGATGAGCAGGGTTAATCAATTTATGAGAGGACGTTCACTGGAAAAGCAAAGGCAACCACGAACTATAGCAAAACCTTTTCGATGTAACCTCCATCGAGTAGGTCATACCTGGAATTTTTAACTGCAATCACAAATCTCTTACTGGTGATATACTTCTACTAATAGCCAAAGTTGTGAAATTAGCGAACTCGTTACTCTTGAATTGACTTGCAGCATTTCTGCTATGCTGGTTTTACATGACAAAACGTGTGGCTTTTAAAAATTTTTTAAGACAAACCGATAGTCTGGAGTAGAAATGTTGGTTTGAATGCCGCGAAATGCTTCGCCAAACCTGTTATGTACCTGCCAAATCATCGTTTGAAAAAGTCGCCATTGCTACAGGCTACAGAAAAATAAAGCTAAAAGACAATAAATATGGCAGGTAAGGCGTTGCGATAACAACAAAATGATGTAACATTTTTTAATCCCTGACAACGAAAGGCCTTCTTTTGAGTCGTTTTGCATAGAAACAAAGCGTTTGCATACTGCTCTGACCTGTAGCACCCACAGACTTTCTTTTTAGAACTCAGGCTTTAATTTACTATAACTTTAAGCAAGCTTTGTAACGCGACATGCTGAAAGGAAAGAAACAACGATTTAAACTAAACACTCGACTTAGTAGCTTGGCCGAGCAGCGCACACCAGACCGAGAAACACGTTCTGCAGTGAACACGCGGAGAAAGGACGGTTGCACTCAGCCGCATTTCCAGCAAGCCACGCAAAAAAGTTATTACCGGTAACTGCGATCATTACGCGCAAAATATACCGCACATACTGTGCTTTCCAAAGTGGAGGGTGAATAATGAAGATGTTGATTTTTTTGGAAAATTACTTAATCGTGCCGGCAGAATATTTGTGTGGTTCTACTAACAACACGGGAAATCTTTTGAATTTTAACTAACAGAGGTAGAGGTCAAGTAATGGTCACTGTTTCAGATCTGCATATATATTCATACAGTGTGTATTAATTCCGCATGACCGTCATGGCGATTTACTTCAAGGCGTTCCTTTGCATCTTGTATTTATGCAGTTACAAGAAAGGCACATGTCGATGTCTTTAAATGGTGATCCTGCTTCTTTGCTATGCCTTTTGAAATTTTTCTTGTGTTTATGACATTACACGCATAAATAACCGGTAGATCTTATGGCAAATTTAAAGTAAGCGAACAAAGATGAAAAACTATTTGGCCTCATGATTGCAGTGTTTAATTGCCACCATTGATGCATAGTGCATGTATATAAAACTTCGATTTGGATAGAAAAACACTTTCTTGTCATTAAAACGAAATAGAAAGCAGATGCTTTTCGCAAGAAAAAGTAAAAAACAAGAAAGTAGCCTTTTCCTGGAAAATAATATAAGAAAAACGATTTTGGCTGAAAAAATGTATATCAAAATATCTCCAAAAAATGAAGTTGACTCTGCTAAAAGAAGCAGTAGTCATCATTGAAAAACTAACCTCTAGGGAAGTAATCGTCGTTGCACTCAGCAATAGCGTTTTTCATTGGTGAGTCAGTTCTTGTCATGTTCAAAAATCTGTGTGGCCATTCAGGTGTTTGGCTCTTCATTGGGGAATCTTCATCAGATCTACTTCTTACCCCGCATGCTTCGCATCTGATGAACGAACACGCATATACATTAACATAGAGCTATTTTCTCAAATACCACCTGTTGCTTTTCTTTATCAGTGCAACACTCAGTAAAATGACACTTGGACTGTAGCCAGGCAGCAGTAGAGAACTTGGTTAATATGAGCGCTACTGTGGTAACCCACCATTCGAACAAGTTTCGGTTTGCCACAAAATATATTGCAGTGCTTACAACGTAGGCAACCGGTTGTACATAACTTCACGTCACTGTTGGTATAACTTTGATATAAGTAAAGCACAATCAGTGCTGCACCAAAATAACGTCAATATATTTTCGTTGATATTGTCGCTTCGGCATTAGTAAGAGAATTTTTAGAAGAGTTCGTGGACCCCCCAATAAAAGAGGGTGCCGGAAATGAGATCCCACAAAATGTCTGGTTCATTTCTCGAGTAAATCGAGCTTTCCTTGTAAGGATCAGTTTTCTATAGTTTGGTTGCCAACCTTTTCGATTATAACTTTGAAATACCCATCAACAAACTTTATCTTTTAATGCGTATGAACGGTGAGGCGCGTTTAATCAGCTTGAATGAAATGTATTTTAATATGTTCAGGTTATGTCCTTAATGTCCATTGAGATGTTTCGAACTGACGTACTCACTGCTGACTTCTCTGGTATCATTTTCCGGTGCTGCTGTAGGCCTATACATGTGGCCATGTAGTTTTGTGTTCATGTGATTGCGTTAAAAGATTAGTGATGATGCACATGCTCTTGCTCAAATCATTTATAAACTTTTTAATAGCGTAATTGGTTGAAGCCCTATTGAAATATGTATGTCACGGATGAGCATATGTGCGTAATGAATAACATTTTTATTGAAAAGGTTTTCATCTCAAACAATTCGTTTCTGTAATACGAGCATCACTTACTGTTGCAGGTGGGACTCAGACCATGTCCTGTGAGTAAAACTACTGCACCGAATCCGAAAACTTCGTGTTAGACTTCATACGAGGCAAATAAAGATGCCCACTGCTTTAAACACGCTGTGCTTAGGGCTTTAAACGGGGGTTGTGTTTTAAACAGCAGCCAAGTGAGAGATATTGCAATTTTTGCAGCGGGCTAATATCATGCGGAACAAATATCTACATTAACAAAACAAAGCAATACGTCAAACGATTACCCTATGCTCGTCATTCAACAACGTAACTTTTTCTATACTTTTAAAAAATCATTTACCCGTAAATTGCAAAATCTTTGATGAAATTAGTCAACTTCATGAAATCCATCGTTTTCCTTTCCGCAGTAGAAAACATTTTTGAACCAATGCAGGAAGAATAGCCGAGCAGACTGGACATTGACGACAAAATGTGCTGACCAGACGTATATGACCCTGACAGCTGACGTTTTTTCCTTGATAAGTAACGGACTGAAATACAAACACGTAAAAGCAGAGACGGTAAAATAACAAGAGAAAATAGTGGTCAGGAGCATACCGAAGTTAGACGGTGCCCAAGTTTGGCGCCCCCATGCTCGAACCTAATTGCAATGTGTTGTATTGAAGAAAGTTTTGGCGTCATTGTAAAGACTTTTCGTCGTCCCCAGTGATTCGGCGCCTGGGGCATTGCGCCCCCTTTCCTCCCTCGTTACGCCCCTGTTAATGGTAAATCATAGTTTGACTTGGATCGCAAGGTCATTGTTCGTTTTGTTGAGAATAAAACACGCAGTTTTACGCGGATGCGTCACAGTGACGTAGGCCTAATATGAACAAACGCCTGCATGGAGTAGTTTAACTTGATGCTATTTTTGACAATAGTGTTTATGGGGCCGTTGCAGGATTTTTGTTGACCTTGTTTTCATTACTTTTGCAGACGTAGAAATGTTTGCAAATAAGAAGAGATTGTTTTGACTGTTAGTTACTGAAATTAAAGCACTGGTAATATGTTGTACTAATTGTTGCTGCCAACAACATTAAGCGGTTTGAAGATCTTTGTACGTTTCCGTTGGCTTCGACTACTCAAGTTTTTACCTGTTGTACCAGGGGTCTCCAAACGGTTTTGTCCGAAGGCCACAAAAGCTATTACAGAACATGTCGAGGGTCGGTCGTCTTATGTAATGTGATTGTTTCGGGATATGTTAGATGTCAACAAATCAACAAATTTTTCGTAAATATATTATTTTTTCATCATTTACAAAATAGCTTCGCGGGCCGCATTTGGCCCGCAGGCCGTAGTTTGGAGACCCCTGTATACTGATACTGTTATTAGGGCAATTTTGTATTCTTAACATCAAATCTCCACAGACTTTTGTCTTTTCCTACGCCGAGAGATTGAGTCTGCCAATCGACCGATTCGCAAAAGAGCCAGATGCTTCTCTGAGACAATGCAACCAGCCAAGACTGATCTAGATATCAACGGCTTGGCTAAACATTGGAAAGAAAAGACTCTACGACTGCTTCACTAATTCGAAGGTACAGAAATACACCTGACAAAATTTTTGGCACTAAGATTCTGTTAAAAGAATATTTTCAATATTCTTGTCATGTTTATGCGTGTTATGCGTGTTATGTTAGCTCCTGTTCATGCTTTTGCTATGCGGTACTTGTTTCATGTGCATACTCATATTTCAGTGCATTCGTAAATTGTATAACTTTACGTGACATAAGCAAAACCATACTTCGTTCAACACGCTCGAATGATTCATTTGGTGCGCAGTTGTCTAGTGCGCAAGTGATAAAATATGTACCCACCCCACACACTATTGTGCTCACATTGTGCTCAAAAACTGTTCGGACTTTACTACAGAAAGAAGTGAAATGAGCAAAGAGCTCGTGGAATTTGAAAAGAAAAACAAGCTTACGTAAGGGCGGAGTTTCTTCCGTGTCTTCTCCAAACTCGGCGATACATTCATTTCCGTAGCGGTACACTGCGGTGTCGACACTGAGAAAGTTTTCCAATTGTTTCTGCCAGCAAGCTACTGTGTCTTCGTGAGCGGCAGAGCTGAACAATAAAATTCCAATAAACTGAAACAGCCATCACTGACTAGCTTGCACATTACGGTGATCAAAACCCATTCAAATGGGTATAAAATGGCAGCTATCTCACACTTCTGCCGGTCTCCAGTGACAATACTTCTCCAGTCACATGAATGAACCAAAAGTTATGTTTATCATGTTTCTCATTAGGAATTAGAGCAAAGCTTTTTTACTACCAGAGCCGAGACTTTTGACAAAATGCGGATTGCAACTCTGATTACGTTCTATGATTGTGCCAACTTTTACCTTGCTTCATATAAAACTGATCTCTCCATCTTTTGCTTATGCTCTCTTCAAACTCCGAACGAACTATTTGGCTAGCACCAACAGGTTGCTATTGACCACGAGTTTGCTAAGTTTTTACAGTACTTGAAAACAATAAGCATATGCTGAGAAAACCGCATCAATTGAAGTAAACGCTAATTTAGCAGCTTAAATTTTGGACGTTTTACTTTTTCATTGAAAAGAGTTTACGCACGACAGCAACGCACATTACTCACAGATGAAAATTATTACTTTTCGAAATTTTGCGCCTGGGACAACGGCCACTCTTGCACCATGCTTTGCAGCTGACCGAAACACATGCATACGTGTAACAACAACAGTCTTAACTGTTGTAGTTTAATAAATATAATCACTTATTCAGAGTAGTGCACAACAATAACTTATTGTTCGAAATTAGGAATAAGTAAATATAACGCAGTTTCGCAGACAATAGAGAAAGGGAAATAATAAACTCAAAGTGCACTCAACTGGTGCAAAAATATACGTAAAATTTGATAAAAAGTCTCGCATGAAAATTTGTTTCGAAGTTAAGAATTTTTAAATTCTCCCTGTCCATTGTGTAGCCAAAATTCAAAGTTTGTTGTGCCAAGTCACTTTTATCAATATGTTTGGTTTTTACATTCTACTAACTTTGAAATTACTTCATTAACGATTTTAGTCCGCACGTTTTTTGTTTCTGTCACTCATTGTGTGCTCTATTGTGACCGTAGCCTACGACTATCTCATCATGCTGTTAACTTTCTGGACACGGAATTCTAATTTGAATCCTGAAGAACGCAGCTGCAGTTAGCTGCCCAAAGTACGTTGGTTTGTGTTTACCACATTTTACGTATATTTTTAACAGTTGAGCATTTTAAGTTAAAAAATAGGTGAATGTAAAAAAAATGTTACAAACCTTCAACGCTCAGTGTAATAGCCTAGATATTAAGCGTCACTTGTAATTAGTACAGTTATTATATGAGTAATGCAGTTGGTCTTTTGTTTAGCAACCATTATGATTTGCAAATAGTTACTGTTGTGAGTTTGTGTTTTGCCTCTCCGGTTTATTTCTTGGGTGAGGTCAGTGTTTGTAGATAGGTGGTTGTTAGTTGATTGAAACCAAGAAAGTTGGTGAGTGTTGTGTCAAGTTCAGAACAATTTAATCAACTAAAAACCACGTATTTACAAACACAAGTTAAACATGCACATTAAAGAAACGCCAAGGTCAAGCACTTACACCAGGCCTGCCCAACCTTTTTAGTGTAACGGGCCACTTCCACATGAGGAAATTTATTGCGGGCCACAAACATTTCGTGACGTAACAATAAGCTATTATGACGTAACAAATCCCTTGATTTGATAGGTTTTATGCCATAACAAAAGGTGATAATGAATCCTATAGTTGCATTCAGCGCTGCCAGCTTGTATGGATGTAAATCAGATCTAAAAAACTGACATATTTTCGAAGCGTTTGTTATACAAGTTTTAGGATGGTAGGCCCATAACAGAAACAACAGGTATAATTTTGGTGTGTTTTGATGGCAAATATACTTAAGCCTATAAAAAAATGCTAAAAATTTAAAAAGTCTGCTTACGAATATTACATCGCGGGCCACTTAAAACAACCTCGAGGGCCGCGGGTTGGGCAGCCTTGATTTACACCGAAACGTCTCGCTGAAAATGCAACAACGATATGTGCAGGCCGTCCTACTGATCGCGTCTCAACTGCAAATGAGCAACGCGTCACGAGTGCCTTGTTAATTACGTCACGAGTGCCTTGTTAATTACGTCACGAGTGCCTTGTTAATTACGCCCACCCGGCGATGGCAGTCAATCACACAAGAATGTCGCTAAAAGCATGAAATCAAAAACACTGGCCTCACACAAGAGGCCAATGCAAACATCTTTCCAAAAAAGGCAATCCTGCGATCATTTACAGCAAGAAAGTCTTGACATATTGAGGTGAGATCCATATGGTCTATCCAGACTTTGTGAGCATGATTTTTGCGTAATGACAAATATTTTATCAGAATAATTTAAAATGCGTTTTTGACACATTTGGTTTTCAAAAGGGGAGGGCCCTGACCTCGCAGTGAAAACGCGGGTGGGCACAGACCCACCCGGCTATACTGCTATTCTATCTATGTGACTCTGTCCAGAAGATTTGCAGTTCGTATGCTTCTCAAGGAGTACACTGTGGTACTGTACGTAAAATCACCTGTGAAACAGAACATTTTACGATCTGTGTCATTTTGAACATCACTCGAAAGAAAAAATACTACGTCACAATTATATTTACCTTGAGTTCGAGTCAGTGAAATAATTGAGCAAATGATTTGATCAAAATCTTATAATTGACTAAAATCTACACTTTCATCTACATTATGTTGATTTTAGGTGGTGACAGTTGTAAATACTACGCATAGAAAAAATTGCTTTTTTCAGAAAAACCTGTCTTCTGTAGTGATCATTTTAGCACATAGCGTTAAACTTTTAGGCAGTATTGCTTAATTGATAGCAAGGATCGGCTAAAACTAAATTGGAACCAAATAAAATTTTCTTTGGGGTATTGTCACTCTGCAAGCTGGAAATGATTTGCACAAAGCGGTTTAACAAGTTTAAACTTTCCTTGCGGGTACTTTGCAGTTTGAACGCCCGAATCCGAAACATTTTTCGACACCATAGATACATTCGCACGTTACTTTTATTGTCTGCGAGGAAATGTTTTAGACACCTACGAATTCCGCAAAAACGCATGAGTTGCTGTGAACACGTCTGCGAAGAAGGTAATATCGCTTTTTCCACAAGCGAAAGGTGATTTTCAGCGAAGTTGCACTTTCACCGAAGTTGTCGGCAGCGACGTTGCCAATTTTTATTTGGAAAGTGAAAAATATCGTCGAGGTCTATCATGTGTACACCCAGGGTTTTTTTAAGATGTTTTAGGGACCCGATTCCGGTCCCTAGAATTGAAAATCAGGTCCCTACAATCAGCGAAAATTATCATCGGGTCCCTAGAATCACAGAAAATCGGGTGCCTAGATTCAGAAGCCGGGTCCCTACAGGTCCATACCGGGTACCTAACATTTTCCTTAAAAAAAAACCTGGACACCTATTTATTTTCTGCGGGTAGTTGGAATATACATGAAAGGTTTTGCTTGTTATATACAAGAAAACCACGATATTTTAACCACACTTTCAAAGCAATTAAAATGTTTCAGCTGTTCTTGGTATGAATCGAAAGCGGTAACGTAGCAGGACAGTGCTTACGAACCTGCAAAGCCACTGGTCGACGTTGATGTACCAGATGGAATCAAGAATAGTGAAGTCGACGTTGGACTGCCAGTCGTACTTGTCTGTGTTGCCATTCAGAGTTGGATCGCAGCTAACCTGGTTTCATGCAGCAAAGGTCAGGGACCGTAAGCGAAAACACTTTCTTTAGAAAACCGTTTAGAAAACTCAACAAGTCCCTGAGAAAGCTGCTTTCCTTGGCGTTTTTCAGTTAAGCGTTTTCCTCTGTTGACAGCTGAAGTTGCTGGTTATCAAGCGTTTGTAAGCATACTAGTGTTTTCAAATGTCTGAAGACGGAAACATTGGGTCAGCATGCTTTTTCTGTGCCGTTAACTAACCAAAAAGAAAACAAAAATCATGATGTGTTTCGTGTGTAAATTTTGAACAGTACTGAAACTGCGCTATCTTTGCCAAGATACTTTGGTATTATTTTGAACATGCAACAAGTTTTTATTTAAAGGTCGATTTTGCAAAAACGCTCGTCAGTACATTTTCGCAAAGTGTAAAACGGTACATAGATCGAATCAGTTCATGCGTCAAAGCACAGTTCGCCCTTCAAAGCAATTAAAGGTATAGTAGGAGGCGTTCAACAAACCTCAAGTGATGCGTTTCTTGATCATGCTGAAGAATAATGATAGTCGAGCCTAATGACAGTTTTGCTGGTTTCGAACATATGGTCGTGAACCAAAGCAAATCCAAGACGCTTTGTCTATAAACACATTTTACCTGAATTGGGGCTAGGAACTGAGCTTTACTTGGACGTTTTTATCGTTGAGATTAGTTACATTTCTGGAGTTGGTGCCTTGCACCTTAAGAATTTTTACGATAATGTGGTTCTGAAAGGATTACCTGTCTCATGTAGGTCAAATTCCGAGAATTGCTTTTCCTGATGGTTAATTCTACAAGCCGATAAAATGCATTCAAATATTCGATCGATCAGTTTGTACAATAAGCTTTCGTTAACCTTAATAGAGTTTGTTGATGATTAAAGTTTAAGACTAACAAACAACATCCACATAATTGAAATTCTTCTAAGTCAAGTCTCCCATTGCATTTGCAAGTCGTAATGCAGGAAATGTTTCGTTGACTAAACCAAACAGAAATTTGGCACACTCTTTCCTGCTTTTGTATCGTTTTAAAATAGTATCTTATATTCGCAGTCTTGTAAGATATTACATTTTTCCTCCGCAATATACCAAACAGGATACAGATTCCAGACATTTTCTACGGCGAATTTTTGCTTGGTTCTTTCACAGATGTCATAACGTAAGGTAGTCAGCCAACTAGGCCGTATGTATCCTACCTTAGATTCCATGCACACGGCAAAGTACGTTCTCCAAACTTCGCTTGATTCAACCTCTGATGACGCACTTCGTTTTTTCCTCTCCTCGGAGCGAAACCAATGACAACCTTTGCAAGAAATACTGCGTTGAAATTCTGATACTGAGAGGACACCATGCCTACCATACAAAAATTTGCTTCGTTTAAAAATAAATTTATCCAAGATACTTGATTAGTAAAATTTGCCGTTTCGAATGCCTAATATTTTACCACGGTTGCAATTTTCCCACGTTACAAACTGACGGTAAACTAAATCAGTTACTGGCCATTAAAAACTCTTGTTTTCACCGACAGACATGATCGGTGAAATTGCTGATTTTGCGTTATAAAGTAACCTTTTTAAAATGATTTTTATATTTCCATTGAATGAAGATTCTGATTTCTGTTAAGCATAATTCAAAAAGCTTTTCTCTATTCATAATGGAGCTGATAGACGGAAGACGTTGCGAAAATCGGAAGTTTGAACATGTCTAAAATGAAGTAAACGATACAAATAAGAGTAATGGCAAGTGGACATAAACCTGAAAATCACTTTGAAAACCTAGCTGCAACAACAGTTGTTCAGAATTGTTAGCTAAAGTTGGTCAAACCCTCAGAATACAAATCAGAATACAATGCGGTCACACATCCAATTAAAATCGTTGGCAATTCTGACGGAGTCGGTCTTTTTCTTCAATTTGTTATTTTTAATTTCAAGAACTTCAAAGTATGACGTTCTCTGTGTTTGTTTAAGTTTGACAAGTTGACATTTTTTTGCGGGCGGTTTGAAAAATCAAGCAATTAGACAATTAGAAAAGCTTCTTGAGATGGTTCAAACGCACAGGTCATTAAACGCTGCGCATAGTTTCTGTGTGCAGCATTTGGGTTTTATATCGTTTTGTGTCTTGATTAACCCTACGGTAAAACAGGCTTTAGTGAAGAATCTTCCTGAATTTTAAACGTTGCTTTTCTCTCCGCAGTTAAAGCAGATAAAAGGCAAAATTTTTGGAAAACTTTAAATGGTATCTAAATTTGAGTTTCAAGTCTATATTCTAACATCATTTGATGTTTCTAGAACCGTATTAAGAGTTGTTTTTGTCGCTGCCTCATTTCCACATAAAGATCGAAACGATCGCAGCACTCGCATTTTTTGATGTGCGTACTTTCCCACACACACAAGCAGGGCAAACTTGTGCTTGAGTTGTTCCAGAAGTTGGTTACTTATACTTCTTAATTTTTACGGCTGATATGAGTAGTACAAACGCTACTCTTGTCACGACAAAATACCCAAAAGGCAAAGCTGTTGCTGAACCCTTGTCTATGTTTTATTCTGTTTGCGATCATTCACTGTAAAACTTTGTAAAGAGAATGCTTGATCTTGAAGAACCATCTTAACCATCTGAATTAACTTGCTAAATGGCAGAATATTGAGGTAGCAAACTGAGATAAATATCTTAACTGCTCGTACTCGCTATCGCTGTGTTGAAAGCAAGTCTGATGTGGCAGGATATGGCTTACGCTTACAAGACAAAAATTACATTATTTCATTGTCGCGTACCTGAAACTGCTGAAGCAAAGTACCAGATAAACATAAGTATCTTCAAATCCATTTTTAAGCAGACAGTCTTTTAGATTCCTACATACACCTGGTCAAGTGAAAAGTTGTCCGTATTCCAACGAAGCAACGGAGTCGTAGCTGCCAGCCAATGGTCTCACGTAAGAAAACTTTGATTGTATAGTTTTACAATAATTAAGCAATATCCGTTCGAACAGTTGTTTTGCCCGAGGCGTCCTAGATATAGGGTTACTATTAGCGATAACGCCAGACACTCGAAAGCAAAGATGATCTTCAAAATTACTATAGGTTTTATTCGTTTAGCTTCTGCAGCTATAGCCATAAAAACAAATCAAAAGAAACAGTCAAAATGAAGTTCAGCTTAACCCAAGCATTGAATTTCAGTTCATGCACGGAAAGATGCTTTATTTCAAAAATATTTGCAAAGGCCGGTGACGAATCTTTCATGAAAAACTCCGATGAAAGGAGAAAAAGATTGAAAAAGCATGCTTTCAGTTGGCCAGGACAAGAAGACAAGAACCAAATTTGGTGAAAATAGACAGAAAAATAGAGCGGTTTCCTTTTGAATCATGGCAAAAATGAGAAAGCAGAGCTCTGCAGACTGAATCCTTAAAAACTTACAGTAAACTTAGAGCATTTAATTATTCTTAAATCTGTACGTTTGAAATTAAAGTGTAGGTAATGGATGCCAATCATCAAACAAATTATGTCAAGAACATATTATAGGGAATTATTAGGAAAGTATTCAGGTAAATTGCTAAGGAAAAGCGAGGCGCCTTTCAAGGACCGAAAAAGCCACTTTTGTGGCTTGGAGTTTATCCTGTAATAACTTAGCGACGGATAAGGCTAGAAAGCTGTTCAAAATCCCCTGAAGAAGCAGAAAGTCTCCTAGGTTCGATTGAAAGATCCGGGAACTTTTGGGTTTGAACTTTTCTTGGTGTGACGTCACGGCCTGGGGAGATTAAGGGATTTTTAGATGACGTAATCAAGATTTGAAAAAAATTCAAATGGCAATTTATACGTTTTGTCTTTTAAAATAAACCAGGTGCAATTCCGCATCTTTAGAGCCTTTCATTGGCCATCTAGCGTTAATGCTTTTGAAAACGGATTAGCTTACTTTTTGTTTCACTATAATTCAGTTTACTAGTGGTTCCTTCCTTGAGCGTCCGCAGGGGGGGGGGTAAAACGGGCATTTGCCACCCCCTGGAAACTGAGACTAAAAACCAAAGATTTTAGAAAATCTGAATTTAGCAGCTAAGTCCGGACAAATGCATTAAATTTTTGCAATGACAGTATATTTACCGACATGACACTGACACTGCACAAGAGTCAGGTTCATTGTTTTGGTGTCAGGCAATAATGAGATTGCAGTTCGCTCATGTCCGCTCTTTTGCCTGCAGAGGAAGTTTCGAAACTTACTGGCGGATTGTTCTATTGTTGGTCTTTATTGCGTAACAGTACCGTGGCAATGAATCTTCAAACGTTCACTTCAAGTTATGGTAGCAGGCGTTTTTTCGCATGTGACCCGGGCTCCCACTGCGGGTTTTTCCACTCAGATCTGCCTTTTAGTTTGACCTGGGTGTCTAGGTTTAATTATAAAAAAATACGTTAAATCTGTTTTTTTTGAAGCGATAAAATCATCAGCAACTTCAATGTGTTCAATGATATAAAGATAACTGTACATTACAGTGTTTGCATACGAACATCAGGTGAGAAAGTACGCATATCGGGTGAAGCAGAACGTGTTCAATCGGTTTCATATCCTCATGTAAAATCACTGTCGGGGTTGTATATATAATGTAATTGTCTCTAATGTCAACTGAGAAAACTGTGAAACAAGGGTTAGGGCTGATTGTTTAAATTTCGATGTTTCCGTATGCATACAAATTAATAAACAAATTTCAATCAGAGGAAGGTATTGAGGTTATACTTTTGTGTGATTTTAGACCAGCTACAATTCAAGATCGCACAAAGTCAAATGTACTCCTACAATTAGGGAGAGATATCGTCAACGGAGTATGTTACCAGCGTTATGAAAACGTCTTGTGCAACAGAAAGGTCGTCCAATTGGGTCCAAACGTTAATGTTTGCGCTGCAGAAAAAGTTTGGAAGAGGAACTATAATTAAATCAGTATTCGATTGTCGTTTCAATTGAAATAAACACACTCATTTGTTTTTGTTCATTACACTAGCTTTCTGGGTATTTATTATGCGAATATGGGTTTGTTTGGTGTGCAATCTGGGTTTATTTGAAATCACGGAACGGGAGTCCTGCATGACTTCGTACACAGACATTTTGGCAGGTAATGCAGCGAGCCAGTGACACTGCTGATAGCGGTGAGCCACGTATCCTGTAGTTTTATACTGTGTGAAAAGAAGCATGAAATCTGTAGCTGTGCTTCCACAAGTTTGAAAAATCCATTGTTAGTGTGAGACTGTGATCAATACGACCGAGTGAATAGCGTAATCAAACGACTCTTATGCAGATTTCTTTTCACAAAGCATAAAACTATGTGGCTTAGAATACGTCTATGCAGACTTGTGGGAATACATCTTTATCATTAAGGTTTAATTCTGACTTGCTAGTTAGCACTAAGTGCAAAGCTATATTTGCTGTGGCGAATTTACGTAATTCATCTGCTCAGTTTTTTAGAGCCTGCGTGGTGTTCTAACTTTAGTAAGTTGTCCGATAGTCTTGTTAATTTGCAGTTCTACTTCTCATTGCTTGAAACAATTTTATGAGAATGTCAGACTTTCTTGTTTTTTCACCGCTCATGTTGTTCTGGCCGTTGATTGTTCGCATATTGTGACTCATTTGGAGAAAGTGCTCGAAAAAATGGATATTAGGCAGTTTATGAAAGGAAAAAGCGTTTCTGATAGTCGAAGTGTAGAAAACATTTCAGACAAAAAATTGAGAATTGAGGTTCAACCAATACAGACTAATGGGGTAGAAAGGTTGAAGCGTTTTGTGAACGCCATCTGCATTGCATCGTCAGCAATCTGAAAAGGATAAGCAAAATTTTGATGTTGCCCCCCTGGAAAAATTTCTGCGGACGCCCATGCTTCCTTTACGTTCTTGTAGCAAGTGGTTGCGAAACTTGCAGTTAGAACGAAAACGTTTGGTTGCTCATAAAACATGCTGACACGTCGAAAGATTTTAAATACAGTACCTTCTCAAAGATGACACTTGGTTTTATTGGGAAAGTAGAAAAGTAAGACAACATTTCCGGGACGTTTCGAAAGTAAGGTGGGTACATAAATGGAATGTACCAGCTCTGTTTCGGTGTTGCTTTCAACCTTGCAAACACACTTGTGTATTTTCAAGGTGTTGCAGACTCACAACAGTCAAAACCGGTTTGGCAAGAAATGTCACGAGATTTGAGATTGGCTGTATCTTGTCTCCTGAACGCCATTATAATTGTTTTTGTACGGTACACCTGCATCGCGGGGACCGACAGAAAACACCTTATGCAAGGCTGATTTTCATCAGCCTGCGGTTTCGAAAATGTAAATGTCGTTTTTAATCACAGTTATAATATCATCGCTTGGTATTGATTTTACCTACGGAGTATTTTCTGCATATACCAATAGCCCTAAGACAATTAAATCACGAACTACCATCAGTTTTGTTTCAAAAAACACCGCAGATGTTTGCTTTACAAGGTAACTCATGTTATCATCACAAAATCGTTTTACAAGTCAGAGTTGCATATTTGATAAACACTAGGTTAAAAACTAGTAGCCAGTAGACTACCAAAGCTATTACGGCATTTTTCATCCGGTTGTTGTAAATATAAAAACCTCGGTTCCAGACAATTGCCGTTGTTGCCGTTTTTGCATCGAATGGAATTTTGTACCGAAAGTCAAGAGTTTTTTAGGAATTAACACCCACTACTTTGGGTCAAGTTGATTCTACTGGATCTACATAGAAAAGTATGGGATATTCACGCTTGTACAGGGAACACTGGAGCTTTTAAATAATGTTACGTCAGACCTTGTCTTGGTTTTCAATTCGTATGCATATATGTGAAGCTTAATAGTGCTTGTCACTGTCTGAATCAGCTGTTTTAATACAGAAAAGGTCAGGTGCTTAACATAATAACAAATCACTTCAAATTCAACAACTGCAAATTGCTTGTTTATACGTAGAGCAGTTTGTTTTTAAATCTGGTTGATGTTGCTAGATTGAAAGAGACTCGAGTAGGAAAAGTTGTTTTGACCGGCGATGTTTCCCAGTGTTTCTGGTTGCTTTAAGTTAAACAGGTGCCTGGGTTTGACCGACAAATACTTGCATACATACTTCAGAGCGTTGATTGAACTTGTGTTCGTTGATTCGGGTGATCAAATTTCGGCGAGTCTGTCCAATGTAATTTGACCCACAGGTGGATGCTGGTTTGTAAATTACGTTTGAGCGGCGGAGATGATTCTGTTTGTCTTTAAATGGACAAGATTTTTCCAAATTGTTACTTTCATGTGTGAAACGAAACTGAAAGGCAATGATGGCGTAGCGATACACAAGTGTTTGCTTTTTCTCGACGAAACACGAAACATTTTGGTGTTTTTTTTCAACGTGTTTGTATTCTTAATACAAAATTTTGCAGATGAAGTGCAAACAAGTAAAAAACTCACTAAACATACAAACAACCTCTTTTAGTTACTTGTGTTAGTGCGCAAACTCTGGGTTACTTTGGGGCTGTCACCATGCTTGGGATTTCCTTAATGACTCAACAACCTGGCGCCTCGCCTTCTCCCGGCAACAAAACAAATGAAATAATTGCTAAGTAGCGTGTATTCCGCATTCTACAAGTGATCCTTTATGAAATAAACTATTCCTGGACAAAAATCTGTAGGCAAAACTTCGAATTTTGTATGACAATCTGCTAGAGAGTAACACTCAGGGCCGGATGTAACTGATGCGAAGCCCTAGGCTAACTCACTTGTGAGGCCCCCTCTCCCATTGTTGCAAGGAAAAAAATGGAAAGCGTAAATCAATTTGCGAAAATCCGAAAAAAAGGCTTTGAAAGTACGGTTATTAAAAAATTCTAAATCATTACTGGAGTGCCCACGATCACTGCGTTTGTTGCTGCCTTCGACGACAAAGCGTTCAATTGCATGGAATTGTTGAAATCCTACTTGGCTGGCTGGAACAGGATTATTAACCGCCACTGGCAAATCCACCGAAATCGCCACAATTTAAATATTTGACAAAACACATGGTCTACGTTTTTTACAAGAATCATGTTTGTTTTTTCTTATCTCTGTTAAAAAAACACACTGCGCCTACATAGTAGGCTCTGTGTGGCGACATAAAGACTTTAAAGCACAACGTGAGAAGCACGTTGCAACTCGCTTACCACGGCTGTAAAAACTCACACATATGAGCAAAATACGTCACTTAAAACACACCCAAATGGATGTAACTGTTAGATTCACGATTCGCGTGTTTCTTACTTTTCAGCCTGGTGAGAATCGAACGCAACTAAACTGTCGCGTGAAAAGATGTGAAGTACAAAAGCCAGAACCGTCACCACCAGAAAGTCTTGAATAGAGGGTTTAAATTTGCGCAAGGGGGCTGGACATTTTGAAATTTTGGTAAAATCTTTACTGATTTATAGCGATTCATATTTAAATTTGGAAGGACTGAGCTAACCAATGCCCACTGGACAGGTTCAAATTTCGCTTATGCTGTCATTGAAATACGTGTAAAGAAATAAAAGCTACAATCATCAAATCAAGTAAAGCTGAACATACCCCAGTAAACAGTTGAAAAGGTTTTGTCTTGCCTTCTTTATAACAAAATTATCTAAGAATTCATTACAATTTGTTTACCCAAGTTTGTCACTTTTAATGTACCAAATGCTTAGTGTGGACAACCTCTCCTGGAATATTGCGACCCTTTAAATCATCTTTAATTCTTCTGAATCGTGAAAAGAACCTTTTGCTTGAGCAGTTAGTGACCATAAAGCTAAGAAATAAGGCTTCACGTGGTTGCATAAGCTAAGAACCGCTAATCTAAGGCATCAGACCCAAACGCGCTTTGTCATTTTTTTGCTGCTTCACTGTCTCGTTGGGGAAGAGTTCTGCGGTTGCCAGTTGGCAAAGTGGCTTTTGCTTGCTATTCAAGCTCATCAAGATCTTCTCTGATTTGGTTAACATGGGAGCAGTACAAACTCGCGCAAATACTCAATAACAATCTGATTTCTGAATGACTTTACTGGAGAAAATTCAAATGGAAAAAAATCACATCTAAAAATACCAATCGAGCTTCACGCGATACAACGCTGACAAAACTACTGTATTGCTCAGTCACCTAAGAAACAACTATGCTTTTATTGCAGAATACTGCTGCTAGCCCTACACATATCTCTTATCTGCAGTACTACCTTGCTTTGATCAGGTGCAATAACGTAGCTAGACTAGAGGTTTGAGCAAGAGGAAACTTGGCCGACAGGAGCCCACTGGCTAACACTCAGAAAATAGTTGAGAAACAATAGTAAATCCGGTATTTGAACGGCTATACAAAAACATGAAATCACCGGAAAACACTTCGAAAAACGCAAAAAAACAACAATCTACTGAAACCAAAAGAATAGTAAATACCAAATGCAAGGTAGGTAGGGTCCCGGTTTATACATTTAGCTTAACAGGGTTGGTGGTGGCTCGCACCCCTGCCACCCGTCAGTTATCCCACTGATCAGGTGCATTTCAAACATGAACAGCCGCAAGTTCTTTTGATAGAGTCACACGTCACAATCGGTACGATTCAGCAAACGCAGGACGCAGCCAGCGTGCTTTGAGTATATCAGCAAAATACTTGGGAGCGGGCTTGACCAACCGTCATATTGAGATTCACGGAAACTCGTTGGTAGGCTCTGGCGTTATCACCACGAAAGTTGAATAAAACTAAATTTCGTGAATAATAATTCAGACATAAATTTTTGACGAAGTTTAATCTAAATGATCATATACCGGCCAGTGACTCTATGCATACCACAGTTTGCTGGAGGCCCCCTTGGATCTTGAGGCCCTAGGCCAGGGGTGTCAAAGTCGTTTCAGTTCTGAGGCCACTTCAAGCATATTTAATTTCAAGCGGGCCGGACCAATGTATTCATTGCACAACACCCTGGTTGTAACTGTAATGACAGCTTCCAACTGTGTTCATAACTTTAATACAAAAATTTCAAGTTAGTCTGAAAATGATTATTAGCACATTTAAGAAGCAACCTTTACGAAACTCTGCAACAACATGACGTTTTTTGAGAAAAGTCTATTCAACTTTACGACATTAATGACTTTGAAACCAACCGAAACCAAACGAATACACAACGCCTAAAAAAACAACCGAAATGAAATATTACGGTCGGAATAACCGAAACGGTTTCGGTCAAATTTCCGTTTCGAACACCTCTACTCGTCTGCAGCTAAGTGCAGTATCCAGACCACCCGAACTGGCACCACATTGTGCAAACCAGTGGAAACTTGAATTTTTCTTCTACCTTGGAAATGCATAAATTTTTACGCAAAGCATACAGCTTGTGACAATGTACGAACAGTATGGTTCCATCAAACGAAACGCGTTTGTCCTGAAGCTGTTGACTAACATTACATTTACTCACTGTTGCAAGCTTTCAGTGTCTTGAAATATTTCCACAGCAACCACTCATTGCTGCAGAACTATATTTCAGGGCGCAAAGAAGCAGTTCACATTAAATATGTTAGCGATTTAGGCCTACGCCTGAAACTTAGCAACTTTTAACTTTCAATAGTGTTTCAATATCTGGTGTCAAATCCTGTGTAGCAGCCACTTTCAGGATGTCATTTAAGTGAGCATGTGTAGGCCGTGAGCACAGCTTTGTTTTGTTGATGTTTATCACAGAGAACACTTGTTCACAAAGATATGTTGTCCCAAACACGCACAAAACTTTTGTAGGAAGGGATGTCAATTTGGGGTAGCCTGGAAAAAGATACTGGTAGAATGTGACCAAGCTCGCCAAGGCAAACTTGGTCTTCAAATCTGAATCACACTGCAAGTCAATTATTTCAAGTTGCCAATCAACGGGCAGATCAGAGGGGTTTATTGTGAATGGCGAGCAAAAGACTTGAAAGTCCGTCTTAAGTTGGCCAAAAATCTGAAATCGTTGCTTGAACTCCCGCAACAACTCTGTCATCTTACCTTTGTATTGATTCAAGTCACTGTTCAGTCCCGTGGCACGGACACTTTTTATACAAAGGAAATGAGCAATGTCATCACCGGAAAGTTGTGTCTCCCACAAGGACAACTTCAACTTGAATGCACGTATGGTGTCGCAATACTGTGTGACAAGTCTTTTGCGGCCTTGCAACATTTTGTTCAGATTATTCAAGTGCTGTGTAATATCCACCATGAAGGCAAGGTTTTGCATCCATTCTGAGGATTGAAATTCTAAAACTGGCTTGCCCTTTTTTTTCATAAAATTTTCAATTTCCTCACGTAAATAAAAAAACGCTTTAGCACGGCTTAGCGTTCTCAAATTATACGTAGCAAATTTCATTTAGAGTTGTACCTAGAACTCCGAAGGTTTCGAAATCGACATCGCTGGAACTCAAGGTATATTTTTTCCGGGAGTTCTAGTGTTAAACTTTATCAACAGTAGTTGAACTTTTGCATATTCATACCTGTTTTAAAGTTCAAACGGGTGTGAACATGCAAAAGGAAATATGCAAAAAACGGGAAATTTTCACGTGAGAAAAACAGAAAAACATCAATAAAATATAGGCCATTGCGTTAAGGTTTCAAGTAATTGAAATCTAGTCACCAATTGTTGAAGTGTAACTGAATAAACTTCAAGCAAACAAAGAAGTTTTTGCTTTACAAAATCATCCCGCGAGCCGGATTCAACCACGCAACGGGCCGGTTTTGGCCCGCGGGCCGTATGTTTGACACCCCTGCGTTAACTGGTTGTCTTTACGAAGACGAATTCTGTATCAGTGTAAATTACATGTATGTTTGGAACACGGGGAAGTTGGCTGTTCGCCGTGAACAGATTCGTCGTGGGGACAAAGCTGTCAAAATGCCGGCGCATGCACATAGTTGCAACGGATTTAAACCAACTGACAAACTCACCTTACAAGTAGTTGTTGATCAAGACACAGAAGAAATCACGCGCATTCAAGTCGCTGGCCTGGGGCACAGTTTCCACACTTTTTGGCAATGCAACCCGCGGATTGCCGCCTGTTTGAATGTAGAACATGATGAACAATTGGTCTGTTCGTATGGTCGAGTAGCTTTGATATTATCTGATTGCGTTGGGTCCGCAAAGCTCCACAAGTTCAAGTTCGTGCAACACAATGACACTGGTGAAAGACGTGGATTCTTTCCTGCCGATGTTTATTGACTTTACCGATCGCACCACGGCAGCGTTTGAGGACATTATTGCCGATGTACATTATATGAATTGTCAAACTGAGTATCAGCTGCACCAGCTTTTGAAAACAACCAAAAACCTTTTTCCGAGTGAAACGCTGCAAGCTCTGACCGGTACTGCAACCGGGGCTGTAGCAGTAGGGGATGGACTTATGTCAGTCGCCTGCAAAAAACAACCATTAAAAATAGGGAAGTATTTAAAAAAATACAAAGGTTCGGTTGCTAGCAGGCCACTGTTTTACTATCTTAATGGGACACTAGCTGGACAATTGGGTTACGATAACGTTGTGTGGCTACTGCTAAATCACTGGGAAATAGAGCAACCGCACAGCCTTAAGTACTTCACGTTCGGTTCT
>Ga0210059_1004214_pt1 | contig 23178 bp, 18 predicted proteins | sample Ectturendosymbi2_FD_188042 | JGI IMG/M metagenome (GOLD analysis project Ga0210059, IMG submission 188042) | Ecteinascidia turbinata endosymbiont from Florida, USA - Sample 2 (SPAdes) (version 2) | ecosystem: Host-associated > Tunicates > Ascidians > Unclassified | place: Key West, Florida...
ACGATCGTCAAAGATCTACCTTTTTTTCTCGTGCGACTGTTGTTACCGGTCCTATTACGCCTAACGTAAACAAACCTCTTGCTAATTTCTTCCGCCATAGGCTTGTCGGCGACGTGTTTTTAGCAAAGAGAGGTGCTTGGCACGCGGCTTCTGATATATTGCTTGCTTTCGTGTTTGGTTTATTTTTTTTAAAAACTTATTCGAATGACGAATTAAGAAAAATGGAAAAGCTTTGTGATTGAACTTTATTGAACTTTCTCGAAGTTTTCCTCATTGTGTTTTTGAGCCAATGAAATGTGACTTATTATTATTTGTTTGTTTACTCGCATTGTGAACCATGTTATACTGTGAAGCAGGTTTGCTTCCCGTGCTAATTTCTTCCGCCATACGCTTGACGACAACGTGTTTAGCAAAGAGATGTGCTTGAAACGAGGCTTTGTTTGCTGATGTACTTTGTTAATGCATTACTTGCTTTCGTGTTTTCGTTTATTGTTTTTTTTTAAAACTTATTCGATTGACGAATAAAGAAAAATCGAAAAGCTTTGGGATGAATCTCCTACTTCACTACGTAGGCTACTGCTGCTAAGAAGAAGCTGTTCTGTTGCTAAGCTGTAGATTTTATCGCAAGATAGATGCAAACTGCACAGAGATTGACGAGTACACAGCAATTTGTATACACGATATCCCAGGAAAACGAAGAGCAAAGTCTGCGTACGATGCTTGTAGATGATGCGTTCATTTGATAGTTCATTTTCGAGTCAACGAGAATGATTGCGATATGAGACAGCCACAAAATTGTGAGATAGTGTTAGTCATATTGTTCCATGCAGGGGCGGACCAGGGGGAGCGATCACCCTCATAAAATCTACGAAAGTAACTTTTTTCACCATGATTTTTTACAATTCGGAAAGACACTTGATTGCCAAATATTACTGAATTCGCCTCCCCTAAACTCACGGGCTGGATCCACCTTTGGTTCCATGTCCACTAACAAAACATTAACGTGGATAAGCCAACGAGAGCTAACATATTCAAAACCGGAGCAAAGTAGAAGTATTTGCAGTGCTGTACGCAAGATCAAGACAAGGCAGCGCTCTGCTGTGTCCTTTAAATGTGCTGTGTGCAGCGCACAGATTTTTTTTACTTTTTGCAAGCTCTCCTAAAATCAATTGCATGTGACCAGTTGCCACTACTAAGTATTGACGACTGCTGAACCAAGATTTGTCATTCCAAGGCAATTACGTACAATTAGTTCTGCAAATTCTGCATTTAGGCCTATTGCTTACACATTTATCAAAATGTATTTGTAATGAAATTGAACATTTTGAAGGAGTAATTGAATAGATTTGATGCAATTGAACCAACTCCAATGTAGACTGAAGTAAACTGAGTCACAACATAAAGAACTTCATGTTAACGTGAAGCGACCTGAAAGTGAAATTTATTTCACTAGCAATGTGTAATTTTGTGTGATTGTTGTTTAGCAGTTGTTTGCACGATCCTATGTGGTGTTCACGCTCATGCATTCTCTGTAAGTCGGACAGGTTATAGATTAACAGCCGTTCGACAGTTCTACGGACAGGTATTTATTTGATCATTACACCTGGAATGTAAGTTAAGCAGTTAGAGTCCTTTTCTAAATCGATAACTCCTCACTGATTTTGGAAGACAATACATATGAGAAAATCGATTACTACTGTTTGGAATTAACTTTCACTACCAATTCAAAGTCCAAGACGGGAATAAGCTCGTGCGAATATTATATTTTTGCAAATATAGTACTAACTTTCTAAACCAGTGGTGCACCTTTTCTCTATTGCCGGGCCACATTACGTTTTCTTTTCTGAATTACAGCCGCTAGTGCGTTCACGACTTTTTTGCATAGCTTCTGTTCTGCTTGCACACACTTGAGCCTACCCTACTTTCACAACTCACATATCCGTTGAGCCGTCATTCCAATTAGGGTTCCTACACAATTTTGAAAATAATCTTCAAGACTTAGACTTTTCCGATAGACATACCAGGTAAAATACAGGCACTAGAATAGTTAACACGATGTGAAGTATGATTAGTCTGGAATAAAATATTATGAAAACTCATGTCAAAAGACCAAGTGTGGAAAATTATTTTCTTTTTCCATACTAACAGAGCAAAGAATCCTTTTTTCCAAGCTGGAAAATGACTGAACTTTTTTCCAGACTCTGTAGGAACCCTGAGTATCCTCCTCAGTAGACAAGGAGTTGTTATTAATGTACGACCTACATTCAACCTCAACTGTTTTACAGTGTCCGTCTTTCCTGGATGCAAAGGTACAGAGGGTCGGATCAGTTGTTTCTCAATAGCAGAGAAACAACGACACGCCCGAAGTTAAAGTGTGCCGTACAACGAAACAAAAAATGTTTGAACGTAACAAAATTTTTATGAAAGTTATCTTGTCTGTCGAAACGCGCATCAGGAACTTTTGCCAAATAGCAATTTTTGAAAAACTTTTCACAAAAACAACAATAGCATCGATTCCACAATGTTGACGGCCATGTTGGAAAAATGCACCGATATCATTGCCGGTACATCATTATGTATAACGGTTTCTGAGTTCGAAAATTCAGAGAAAGGGATAATAATTTAATCCACACACAGAGGTGTCAAAAGCCTAAACTTTGGCGGTTTGTTGAAGAGGTACAAAGTATACACTCAAAATCATTAGAAAATGAGCCATACCAAACATTGCTAAAAACATAGAACCCGGTTGGGCCTGAAGTTTTTTTTGTTGTGCTGCGCATTACCAGCACTTTGCCCAGCATCGTGACATCGAGTTTGAGATCAGGCGTAGGACTGCTCTCAAAACCTCATTTCGAGTGTTTGAAGAAATTACTTATATTTCAGAAATGCCAAAGTCAAGATGAAGGCAAGCATGACCACACCACAAAGATTTCGGTGATGGTTTCGTCAATGTATATAAACGAACATCTATGAAATAAGGTATTCAGAAATAATATCGATCAGGTCGTCATTGATATTAACTCGTGAAGTGCCGTACACAAAGAAACATATGGTCGGATGCTGATCGATTCCACATCCATCCTCTTAGGGCCAAGGTTAACTTGCCGGTGTGCAAAGCTGTGCTTTCAAAAAAAAAAAAAAAAAACTTCCAACGTTGAGCGCGTGCCTGTTTGCAGTTCTCACGATCTGCTTCCAACTCCATCAGCGCACTTGTACCGAACAACTCCGGCGCACGACAGCGCAGCGATCCTGGTCAAAACGCTCGGCACGAGCCATTGCGGGAGATCACGACGTTTCCAGTGACGAATTTTCTAACAAACGTTCGTGCACGGGCTGCTCCACAGGGTAAGAACCAATCATCACGTCGGAGTCGGTGCTGTGGTAATCGTGAGCGATGCCACCGTCGCCAACCACAGCTGGATTGTGTGGCGAGCGCGGCGACGGATCGGCGTCGTTCGTCAGATCCGACTTCGGTTGAAATGTGTCGCTGACCAAACCGCCGGTGAAGTCGGACGTTTCCATGCGTAGGATGTAGGGAATGATCGAGTCGATCTGCACGTTGCCGATCAACCCGGCGAAAAAGAGCCCCTCCGTAACGGACGAATCCAGAGACCGGAGAGTGGGGAGGGTGAGGAGGAGGTGACAGATTCTGCAACGGAGACAACAAAGTGAAATGAAGTTTTTTTTACTTAGTGATCAAAGGAACATGACTTAACGACGCATAGACAAATAAAATACCAAGCGAAAAGAAAGTAAGGAAACTTAGTGATTGCACTACGTGTTTACAAAAAGAACAGCTGTTTAGTTGATCTAGCGGCAGATCAGCATTTGAAAAACTCTACAACAGCATACAAGTCTGTTGTGGGCAGCACAAGATTAACCTAGAAAATGGTATCCAAATCAAGTCACAAGCTATTGTCAAAAGTAACTGGTTTGACTTGTGTCATAGCACTCCAAGGTTTACGCGCAGTGGACCAGAATTCCTAGAAATGGCCAAATGTCTCGTAAGCAGCACTAAGCCCACCAAAAACGTTTGACTGGTCATATTCACTGAACTAAAATGCAGCATTGCACAGGTTCCGATGTTTTACAAACCGATAAGAAAACGAAGTTGTTGAGAATCTGACGTCGGGAGTAACAGCGCTGGTAACACACTGTTCGTGCGCAATGCTAAGCCACGTTACAAATCAAACGTTACCGAAATAATTAACCTCATTGCTGCAACATTATTTGGAAGTCCAGCAATAGCCGAAATGGAATTACGACTGCATTTATTCGGAGGCAATTTTCTTCAGCGTAAATGATATGCAAAGGTTCAGTAAAAATATGACGTCATTTAATTTACACACAACACCACTACACCTGTCCGGTTCTTCAGGAAAGTGCTTGGAATGATATTCTCGAAGTTCGACGATTGTTCTTGTCTGGAATCTTTGCACCTGTGTTCGGTGTTCCCGGGCGACGTGGTCTTTTAATGCAAAAAAAAACAGCTCGCTACAGTTTACACGAACCACTCCGATGAATTTTATTCGCTCACGCTGCATTGTTACATGGCTTGTGATTTCACAGCAGATGACGAAGCAGACGACAGTTACAGGGCGTTCTTGAAACCACTTTAGGCTACAACCGCTTACATTTCAGAAAATAGCTTCATAAATCCAAAAAGATCGCTTTGCTGAACATAAGTTAGAATGTTACTGAAGAAAACTAAAAAGCCTGTTCGCACATCACAGCTGCAAAACTCTAGGAGATTAGGGTACAAGTATTATTTACCTCGGGACTAGGTATGATTTCAAACGATGGCTCTCATCCCGATTGCCCCCCTAACTAGCCACCTGCTTTAGTGACCATAATAGAAACACTGCTTTTTACTACATTTGCGTAGACATATTTACTCAAGACCAGCTTGGCTAACAAAGGTGTGAAAGGTTTCTCCGTGTACGGCTCTGGTTTTGAAAATCTACTCCAGGGTTTCATGGCGGAAAATTTATCACACTACAGATATAGGTTGATGCAGGCGCGCAACCAGGGGGTGGGCATTTGTTCCCCCCCGAAATTTTTAAAACATTGCATAGCAATTTTGACATTTGTAGAAGCTTTCAAACAATAAAGATGAAACTTTATATTTTAATCATTTTTAAGAAATCGTATTGGAATTTTTCTTTGTCTTGCTCGTTAAGTATTATCTCCTTACAAGATTTATCTTGAGACAGGTTATCTGATCGAAAATTTCGTATACGATTGGTATTCAACCACAAATATGCTGCAAGTATCAACATGTGAGATAGCTTAAAAAGGCATTTTTATCTATTTGTTCGTGTGCTGTTTTGTCTTAGACAGGCCTCTATTTGCCTTCATGAAACTTTATAACATTAGGGTACTGTTGAAACGTGCAAATTGCTGAAACTTTCAAATTGATAAGAGAAATCTTGACATAGCAGTTAGTGCCTCGTCAAACCGCTTGTTCTTCTACGATTTTTTGATTATTATTTTTGTTAGGGACAAAGCGGATCACCATTATTAACGTAAAACATTTCTTTAAAAAGCGTTGTTTAGCTGCATTTTCGCTTCGAAACCCGAATTTTTAACTAAATTTAGGTTGGTGACTGTTTCACGTTTTAGTATCTTTCTGGGTTGATCCCAGTACCACGGCTTGGGAAAAAGTTTAAGTGTCATGTGAGTGCTAGTCAAGTGTTGAACGCACCCACCTACTAGACCGCTTTGGCTCCAAATGACGCTTTACAAGACTCTAACTTTTGCAACCAGTGCAAGTCCTAAAAACTCATAGCCCTAAACGTGCTTCTAAAAACTTTCTCACAACTCATGGATGCCAGAAAAGCCGTTTTGCCCCAAACACACCTGATCCGTTATGCGCCAAAGGCACAAGACACCTGATCCGTTTTGCCCGAAATGGTAGCATTCAAAAATCCCCTCACCGTTGACATAAGTTTGGGATCTTCGTTTGTGATAGAAATTCAAGCACATGCTAGAAGAACAGGGCTAGAACGTATTTGCTACAACTAGACGAAAATTAGACAGGTTTACTACTGTAGTAGCCTATACATCTGTCACACTAAAGCCATGACTACACTAGTTGAGTACGGAACCAGGTGTTTGTATGAGGATACTCATTTTTATTCTGTCCTGATCGTTCGGTCTGCATTTCGATTAAAACTGAAAAGTTCTCATTTTCGGAAATGTTTCGAAGAGAACTTTTATCTGTGTGTCAGGCTTATGCAGAATCACATGGAAATATTTCCAACTACAGCAAAACTGTTTGTATGACGTTTAAGGTTAAGAGTGCCAAAAGAACAGTCACCCCATTATTGACACATGGGTGGTAAAAATCTAAAATCTGTTAACAAATACAAATATCTGGGGGACTGTGCTGGATACTGAGCTCCCAGATGACAAAAAGAGTCAGAGACAACTGCGATAAAAATATTGTGCAGCAAACAAGCTGCGAACCTCTTCTCCCGATGTTTAAACGCAGTTAAAAATGTACTTTTTCGTTCCTTTTGTACGCCCATGTACGCATCACAATTATGATGGAATTTCAGAAAGTCATGCATGCAAAGATTGCGTGTGGCCTATAATTTTGGATGCAGAGCTCTATACAACCTGCCCTGGAGAGCGAGTATTAGTAGTCATGACTCATCAGGTTCAATGTAACATTCCTACATTTGAGGCCGTATTAAGAAAAAATATGCACTTATTTTTCGAAAGATGCATAAGGTCTAATAACGTAATGATTGCCTGCTTTGATGCAGTCAGATTTTTTATTCTTCCTTATTCTTTGAACACTACAACCGCATTTTACTTTGTGAATGAGTGCTCGGACATTGCAGTGTTTGTTCGTTTGAGGGTGTGCATGTCACAATGCATTCGTACTTTACCTGGGCTTGACCAGTTTGGGAATTAGTGTCCCACTCTGCAGTAGTGTTGTACCAAGTGAACCAATAGTGTTCAGAATGCGTCTGTAAAACTGAGACTCGGCCTCCAACCCGTTACAAAACGTTCTGTTAGGTAAGTTTCTGTAGCCCGGTGTCAAGCGAAATTTCTGACCTCTGCGAAATTTCTGACCTATTACTTTTTGTCAGTTATTTTGCTTCTCAGAGTAGGCTAAAGGAATAAAATTTGGCGATTACTTTTTTGATGTGTTTTGTGTAAATTAAACTTTTTGGTTAAATGTCAGATGCCCACAACAAGCTACAGTACGGGAATAAGTAAAACCAGTGAAAAATATTGGACTTATTTTCTAACTGTAACATATACCCTAACCCGACACATTTAGCTAAACTCCAAATACTAAGCCCTAATCATCAGTTTTCTCAGCGTATTTAATATGTTGAATGTTGCTCTGTGCATGCGCATATGGCGTGAAGCCAGAAATGTCGCTTGACGCTGGTGATGCAGCCTCCGCCGCTGTTGTAAAACGTTCTGTTTTGTCTGTTTATTAACCAGCGTTGGGCAGAATGTGTGTCTTTGTACTATGGACTTCGTCTCTGCGGGCAAAAATACATTATTATTATATGTGACCGTTTGCGAAAAAGTTGTACCACGGTTGAATAAGCACGATGACGTCATCGAATGAAATTTCGTGAAAATTGCCCCCCCCCGAAATGAAGAGCTGGTTGCACCCCTGGGTTGATGCGGGCTGGTAAATAACGAACTCCACACGTCGTTTTGTTCTGCAGCGGTGCTAGACCAAAATCATATCAAACCGTGATGCAATTCCCAGTGGGCTAAATCTATAGGCCAGTGTTGTAAAGAAGCTACTACATAGAAGCACAAAATCCATAGACACATGCCTGTCAGTCAAAACTTGTCTTGCTAAGTAAATACTAGGGCGCTGCTAAAGTCGTCATGACACAATATATTTAACATCTTAAGCAAGGCTCTACAGTCATCACCCAACTTTTTAGTAGACGCGCTAGTAGTGTAACCTATTCGCTGAACATCTCAAAAACATGAAGTAACAGTTTAACATAATGGCCTTTAGAACATCGGTAGAAGCGTCGGATTGAATGCATTTTTACTTAAAGGACAGGAACTCCAAGTAAAACCAAAGTCGTATTAGGTACAAAAGCGCAAGAAACACTGAAACTATGTTGAATGTGAATACAACCCGTTTTCATCCTTGGCAAGATCCTGCGCTTCATTCGCTGAATCTAACTCAGTTGTTTTGGGGATCGTCCAACATTATTGCGGTTGATCGGTTTTCGTATTTTTGTTTCCTTACCGGCGCAAAATCATATATTTTGTAATGTGCAGTAGACAAGCGTTGTCATGTTAGAGTGTTATTTTATTTACTTTTGAGCCAATGAAGTCGCTTTGCTCTGGCAATGCCTTTAAACGCGTAGATGCGATTGCTCTAAAGCAGAATCTTCCAACCTGGGCGCCGCCAACTCGGTCAGGGATGCCGTGTGATCTCAGTAGTATCAACTAAATGAACAATTGAAAATTTACACAGGGTGTAACAATGGTACTGACTGTGTGATAATGGTGCCGCTACGCCAAAAACAAGAACAAAATTTATCGCCTATTTGCTTGCCATGCACTAAGCAAAATAACGAGGTTGCTGCTGCCTGCAACCGTTGTAGTATTCTTACCAGCGCTAAACAATGCCATCGACTTCAAATAAGCATATTCCTGTGGATCGACTTCCAATTTCTGCAATCGTTCGACAAAATCTTGTAGTTTGCTTATGTGATTGACGACTTGCTCGACACGGGATGCAGAAAGTTTGCCTGCGAAGAAGGCACTTTGATCACCGAACGTCGAGAATACCAACGCCGACCTGCACTGTTTTGACCAAAGCTGCGGTTTTCGAAGGCTCAGCTCTTCACGGATCCGCAAGTATCGTCCGCCAATGGTTGCTGTTAATGCAGCGCGTTTTTATTAGCTATCGAACTTCGGCCGTCGCGTCAGCCTCTCACTTTTCGAGCACATCTCGTCTACTAACCTCACGAGGACCTCTCCCGATCAGGGCGAAGGTCATTGTAACTTAGATGGCGCCACACGTGTTCCATACACGAAACACTTTCGCAATGCGTTTTGGAGAACAGCACCTCGAAACCACTTTCGCCAATATTGACGATTTGACAGTCGGTTTTATCGAAAAGATCAAGCGGAACGTTGTTTTCTATAATGAAAAACCATTCACATAATTGATTTATGCGCTTTCGTTTCTATATGACGTCCTTATATACATTTTTGTTGGGTCCAAAACAGCTAGTTAAAATCGCTTCGGCGGAGCAGCGCACAGGAGTTAGTTTTACATCATACTGAAGCAGACTATGGTCATACAAACAAAGACGAACCCGACATAACACAAAGTCAACCATGATTCACACCGCTGAGGCCACAAACGCTAACGTTACTTGGTGCGGAAAACGACAATTTCTGTATTCAGTGGTTTGTACGTACTTTCCAGTTTATTCAAGCAACGCAAACAAGGTAGATCAACACTATTACCAAATATATAACCTTACGCCCAACAATCAATTCGTTCGTCCATCGCATCAGACGCAGGAAGCGATTAAAATGCCACATCAACAACTCACGTTGCTTTTGCAAGTGTTCCTGTTTTAACCAACACACGCAACCAAAGCGACAATCGTCCGCAGCAAAATATTCTAATTTTATTCTATTTATGTTTGCACAGAGCTGCTGCGGAAAGTATGTTGCAGGTGTTTTATGTATAGACGCAAAAAATAAATATAAAATGTTGAAAGCAATATGTTTCGTTTCCACTTCTTCGTATAGTTTTCCGGTTCTCCGTTAACTAATTCTCTTCAACACACTGAGCTTATAAGAGCATCCCAAATTAGAACACTTGACAGATGAGCACGTTTTTGACCTTACCGACTCGTAAAAGACCAACACGACTGGGACGCCACACGTTAGCTCAGACCATGGTTGGTAAACCAGCTCATTACACAAAATTCGTTAAAGTTTAACAGGGGTCAGCGGATATGTCAAGCTGTGGGAAACCTTTTAGAATTTTTTGTTGGATCGCATGCAGTGCGACATATTTATTTATTGACAATTGGCGGCAGGCCCAAGCCTGGATAACGCCTCTAGATCAGTGATTCTCAACGTGGTCCAGGTGGACCACCGGTGGTCCACCTGGAATTTCAATTGTTCCACAGTGGGTTCCATAAATCCTTGATAAAACGTTCCTGAAAATACTAACCCTTACTGTACAATAAATGATGTAAGACCACCTATGTCCAATACAGTTTCGACTAGTTGTTCATGAGGTGTCAGCATAGCAAAGTGGTCCATTGGATATTATATTTTAAAACATGGTCAATGGGTCAAAAAGTTTGAGAACCACTGGTTTAGATGGTTCCCTCCGCACACCGTGCGTCTGGCAAGAAGGCCACAGCACCAATTTACAAAGGTCTTGGTAAGACCCGGCCGAGAGTCGAACTCCAGACCTACCAGCACGAAGCCGACACTCTTACCACCACGCCACAGGTTTAAGAATTTCACAAGATCAAAGGCAACAGAGAAGGCAAGTGACTTCATGGCGCTACTTATTGTTTCTTCGTTAGTCCTACATGACATGCATTTTACAAAACAGGACGCCCGTTTGATCTAAAAGCCACAAGCGCCAAGATCACAACAGTATAGGATACATGTTTCACGAGAAAAGTAGTTGCTATAAGCCAGTTAAACAGACTTCAGTATTGTGAAAAGTTTGGTTTGATAGAAAAGTCGAACAGTAAGTGAAAAAGCAACAAACTTCGTGTCTTACACCAAGCCTGGAGAAAACCGAAGCAGGAACCTCGCATCATACCTTGTTCGAAGTTGGTGCGCATATGCTTGAGGATGGTCGCCAAGATTTTATTGAGTTTCATACTTTTCGCGCATTGCGCGATGCCGAGGACGAAAAGCTCGTGCCAGCAATCACGCAACAAGGATGTATGACATTCCGCTCTGGCAAAAACGAAAACAAGTTAAAGAGGCCGCTTCGTTGTTGAGTCGCGTACACCAGCTGTTGACAAAATGATCGTGCCCTTACCCAGTGTTTCTCAACCTTTTTACTTTCATGGCACAGATAACGTTTCGTAAAAGTGCGTGACCCACCACCTTGTTAGTATAGGCCAGGGGTCACCAACGTGGTGCCCGCGGGCACCAAGTCGCCCGCAAGGACTATGTAGGTCGTCCGCGGGCCTGTTATAAAAATAACATTAGCATGATCATGTCTTCACATTAACGAATATCAATACTAAAATAACTGAAGGTAAATTGAACGAAATTTTTATTTTATAAGTTTGTATCAAACTAGTAGCCCTTTGCATTAATCGGTACACAAGAAGTAGCTCGTAGTTTCAAAAAGGTTGGTGACCTCTGGACAGGCAATGCTTTTATACGTACGCATAAACAAACACGCACTATTCTCATGTAGCGAATTTATTCTTGTATGCAATTCAGTGATCATCTCGCTGCTGAACACAATGAATTGTGGTGATTAGATTTCCAACTGTGTTTAACATATTCCTGTTTTAACCCCGAGGCCCACTCGGGGAGGCTATGACCCACAGGTTGAGAAACACTGCTCTAACCGGACAGGATTTTGTAACATGCTGCCTCATCGCCATGAATTAAGAATAACGCAATAGTAGTGGCTGGCTTCAAAAGATTTCTGTCTAAAAATTGATGTTAAAAACCACGTTTTCATTTTGAGAGTTAACAAAATCATGCAGAAAAAAGCCACCTAGCGTTGTCATTGCTGCAACTAACTGCAGAAATCAGTAACCATAGCAACAGACGGCGATGGCGTGGAGCGTTCCACCCACTTCACGTTGTTCATTACTGCACATCGACTAACAATTTCGACCGGTAAGGACTTCTACTCAGTTCAAAATTCGGGTTTTATTGAAGTGTACGCAACAATTTTCCTTGCACTTGAAGATTTCGAACAATTTGTTTGCTGAAGGAGCGCTTTGTTTTGACATTAGTTTAAAAGTTTTTTGCACAGCAAGTACTCGGCCTTTTCAACCTGTAACTATGCTTGAACAAGACTGAGAAAGAAACGACGCGAACTTCCGCACGTGTTCCGGGTTCGCTGTCTAAATATTTACAGATGCCCTACGTAACACGGTCAACAGTGCCATATTCAATAAAACCGTTTAAAAAAGTCCAAACAACTTTGCGCTAAACAGTACGATAAACTTACGTCGCAATATTTCACCAAGAAGATAGCTGCTTGCCGCGCAAACGCTTTCAAACAAAGTTATCTGGTCGAAATTTCACCGACTTGTTCCAGTTGGCAACAAACCTTGACGCGAAAAATCGACACAAAGACAGGACGAAAGTTGCGAACCTTCGTTTGACAAAGCTTCATGTGCCGAGTAGGAAAAGCTGCACCAGTCCACATGAAGCAAAGTGAGAACGCACTGCATTTTTATCTTACTAACTTTAGCAGTTGGAAGGCGAAAATCGAACGGGCCCACTGCGCGGACAAGAAGAGTAGTCTCGACGCCGATTCACAGATGTAGTGCACGTTGAACGACGCAGACGAAGGGGCTGGCATGTTCAGGTCGAAGTTGAAATTCGACTCTGTCATTAAAGGTCCCTGGGCGCAGAACACAATCACGCTTGAATGTCAACATCACGCAGCGACTGATCAAACTTGCTGTGGGCAAGCTGCCGATTCTTTATGCAAATATACGGCAAGAATAGACCACCAAGATACAGGTTATATAGAGTCGTGCGTTTGGCAAAAAAAACTTATTATTCACTGCGTATTGCCTTACCTCAAAATCAAGGACCAAAGTTTGGGTTTGAACAGGAGAAGATTCCCAAGAATCGTCACGTGACGAACACGCTTTTAAGGTGTCGTTCAAGGAGTCCATCATTCTGAAATTGAACACAGATCTGGTTGGCACGGCAAGCTCAAGCCAGCGGTCCTGTGAACTCTTGAAATTTTACATCAACTGTGAAGCCTGCCATAAATAACCACCAAGATTTTCTATGTAGCCTGTTGGTTGTCGGTAGAAGTAGACGCAGTTCAGACGGTATTTCAACCTATCTCTCAGCTTAAGTATTTTAATGTACGTCTCATGACATTTCCAGAAATGTGATGTAATTTACATGACAGGCGGCAACCAGCGCATCTCGCTCCCGGTTTAATCCACGACATTTTGCTTCATTAGATTATTTGTGAGGTGCAACGAAACCAAAGCAGCCAATAACAAAAATCCCCTTTCAAAGATGCGATTAGTTTAATTTTACCGCCAGCGTTTGGCGGTGGCAAATTTTCTAAAACAGCAATCGTATTGCACGATGAGGCGACATCAAAACACCGCTATCGAAGACACATAGCAAGATGTTTCTCAACGTATGTCAGAAACAAATTTGGAAAACATAACAATGGATTTGTTTACAGCAGCCTCTTCCTTCACAGAGTATCACCATTATCTCCAATCCCCTGCCAACAAACTTTCTTTCCATTTTCCAAGTATTTTTTATTCCAGGGCATCCACTGCTCTGCTAGTTTTTACTAGTATTTGGTCGAGTTCATATAAAGTTCATTGTAAGGTTTGAGCCTCCGGTGCCAAACATGAGCTCGATGAATAGGGGGGGGATACTAATTCACTGCCGCAAAAAGGAATCGGAGCATAACTACAGTATACGCTGTTTAAGAAAATAACTACACGTATAGAAACCAAAACGAGTTTCAAAACTAAATAAACGCGTTCAGACGCCTGTATGCCGTCGACAACAAATGAAATCGACGAACTGCACAAGAAAAACATGGTTGCGCGATCACGTCACTGCCAAGAATGTGATTCATGCGCTTCAAAAACAACTTGTCGGGCTATTTTTGGTGCTAGTCACGTGCAAGCAGCAAATGCATGGAAACCAATCAAAAGAAAAAGACAATCGTATCGCGCCATTTAACCACGTTCAATATGGCGCGTTTCAGATCCCGGAGGCTATGCGATTCGGAGCCGACATTTCTACCAGCTCTTCGGTCAGGAGTTGATGTTACCACCGTTTTTACTCATAACTGAAACATTCCGTGCCAAGAAATCAACACGTAGAATCTGAAAGGCGACGGATTAATAAACGAGTTATGTATCACAGTACGTAACCTTCCGACGGTAACGAAAAACAGATGGTAAAGAAAAGCCGTAAGCAATCAGCAACTTTCTTGCACCACGAATCAACCGCTCAGGTATTTTTGCGCGGAGAAAATGCATTTCCTGAGAAATTTCGACAGGAAAACAGCAACTTTAAATTTCCATTTTCCTTCCTGCGGCTTTGAAGGAAAATGTTGTATTAATCGGCAGCCTAAAACGCTTTCGACCACCGACGTATAAAGATTATGGTTTATGCAGCAGTAAGGGTTCTCTTTTTTGTTCACAACCAAGGTAGTTCCTCACTTTGAAACATCTTCGGTCTTTTCGAAGTTGTTATTCCTTTCTTCGATCAACGTCTGTCGATCTAATTTCCCAGAATCGCACTCGTTCGTTCGGCTCAGATGAGCCATGGTTGACACGACACTGGCCAGCGTGCTCAAGTTGCCCTGTGCGTTGCATACAACACCGGTTAAGTTTTATGGATGGGACATCATTAATTTGTCGACCAAATAACCCTTTTAACCCTTGTCAATGGCATATATGCTCGGTCTCTACAAAAAAACATGGGAAAGCCATCTTTATCGAAACGGAGGCTATAGCACTGACCTGGTTGTTCTTATCCTCAGCATCCATTGCAGAGCTACAGAAAAAAGAAATCAGTAAGTGAAAACGCACGGGTCGAACTTCACAAATTAGCACTGGCCTTTACCTATCAATTGTAGCTTGCGTGATTCGCCCGTGATAAATATTCTTTTCGGACAGAGTACCAATTAGCCTGTGATCTTCTGTATTTTGTTTCTGCATTGGAGAGCGTTCGCACTGAACGGCTGCAAATAATTGGCGCTGGTTAACATGTTCGCGAGACTAATGCATGTGTGCACGGTGAAAAGTGTCAGACATTTTGTGAATCTGACACAAATACAGTTCAGATATGGCTATTCGCGTCGAAAAGATACATCAAATTCTTATCATTCGATGTTTTTTCACGTCATGAAGTACCTTCGACTGCGAAAGTGGCAAAGGTAGCAAAAAATTCTTGAATTAATGTTTTCCAGAAGTTTCGTCAGTTATTCAACTGTTCAGCATGACACAAGCCATGTAAACTATTAAAAACAAGCTTTAGGATATCAATGCTACACATGGAGGAGTCCGTGTAACGGTTGCCTACTCAAACACTACATAACAAGCTTGCAAAAGTCCGAAGACCGTAACAATTAAGTTCTGCGGAAGAATTTTTCTGTTGCGACCTGCTAGTACGGAGCATAAAAGCAGCATTTGAAACCACAATTTAGGAACAGATGCTTTTTTAGAAAGGTAAGTGCTCAGGAATAGTTGCACGAACCCCTCAGTTATAACAGCGATATGAAGAACTTAATTGGAGTCCAAGGGCCTTTAGACAAATACATCTACAACCACCGTACGCACAAGTTGCGCTTGAAATATTGTATCTTCCTGTTTCATCATAAGTAACAATTGGGCGTCTGCAACATAATCGATTTATGGCCGCGTATAAAACCCGTCTACATTAAGAACAAATTCATCAATTTCTCCGAGATTAGAAAACGCACAGCGAAGGCAGGCACCGCGGCAGGAACATGCCTTTAATCAATCATATCAGCTATATTTTGACAACAACCGCCACGTGGGCTAACCAGGTCGCAGCGGGGTTGACCTCAAGCGGATCCTGGTCAAACGTGGCGGTAAAAGTTCACCGAGGAAGATTTAATTACGCGTACCGGAGCCAGGCGTAAGTTCAAGCGACACAAAGCGCGGTTTACGCAAATAAACCGCTCACGGCGGCGAGACGCTCTTGCGGCCGCGTGGCAAGACACATCAAATACAACCTAAATGGGCAACGTGAGGTAGGGGCTGTGTCAGCTCACGTCGACGAGGTGGCGTTAAATGCTTCAGTCGCGGTTGGACTGCCTGGTCGATTGCAAAGAATATGTTCAATGTACAACGATCTTCGTTGGAATTACTGGCACAGTTTTTAAGGTTTACGTTGCGTTATGAGCGTACCTTGCGTTTGCATTGTTTACTCCTGAAAATCAAGGTTCAACTGCTGAAAGTATACATGAGCAGTGCACGCGAAATTTTGTTTGCACGCGGTGAGCAGCAGATACCGGTTTCAATGCAACTGGAGAAAAATCCAAGCAAATGTAACCACAAAGCTTTGAAGGCACATAAAAAATAAGATAACGAGTTTTACCGCTTTTAGAATGAAATAGTTTGAGAAGAAATGGGGAGAAGAAATATTTTCTTAGTTGAATTTTTCGATTGTACTTCTTGCTCGAATGGAAATTGCTTTTATGTTCGTGTAGATAAAAATACATTGAACCAAAAGTAATCACTGCAAAAAATCTTGTGTAAAACTATGACAGCATTGATTATAATACAATGGTTTATAATCATGGAAAAACAACCCTTTTGATCTTGATAAGACCCTCGGTTGAGTGAACTCGCTGCTCAAACGATACGTTTTGCTTTAGGATTTAGACAGTTCCAGCCCACTTACATTCGGACTTCATCCCCATGATAAGGCATTTTTGCAGTCGGCAATACTGGCATCGGTTACGATGTCGTTTATTGACAGAACAGGTTTGGTTGCCTCTGCAGGTGTACGTTAATTTCTTTCTAATGCTTCGTTTGAAGAATCCCTTGCAACCTTCGCAGCTTTTGGCACCGTAGTGACGGCCTGGAGGAAAAAGCAGTGAAAAACTCGCGCGCACGTTCAAAGCAAAACCGCTGCCAGACAATGCAGGAACCCGACGAGTAGAAGTGGAACTTCCAAAAGCAACGGTACTTTGCCACAAGATTGATTGTTAAATTTCTCAAATGATGAAAGCGATCCGCGCTTGTTCAGAGCCTCTCAACGGAGCATGTCTAACTGGTTTCGCGTGCGGGTTCCGATTAGCTGATTACAACGATAGACGCTATTGCAGTGCAGGTCACGTCCGTGAACAAAAAGTGATCGTCACGTTCAACAATCTAATAAACTCCTCGGATTAAACGCAACTGAACGCGTTTTACAAAGCGAGAACACAAAGAAAAGCGTCACAAATTCATTTTGTGCTCATTACTTTGGTTAGGTGTTGCCATGAAATGTATGAACAGCTCGGCAAGATGAGATTCACCTGAAGCTTTACAATTTTAGGAAATCAGTTACTTGTATTAACCAAATATGGAAGGTGACATTGGGTTTCCAACAGATAGAATTTGAAAGATTGATTTGCACAACCCTTTCCATCATAAGTTCAATATTTCGTAATGAAGCACTTCAGTTTATTGTTAATGTAAAAGCTTCTCGGAATATTTCGAAATTAAAAGCATACGCAAAACCAACTTCAAATGAACGAAACGTGCGTAAAGATAACACAGGAAGATCTTTCGAAAATAGGATTTTTATTACAGACCGTTTGCATCGAACTTGCTGGAACAGAATTTTCAAAACGATCGCTCCAAATACCTGAGGCACGATCGCCGCAAACGACGCACAAGTCTCTCCCAATGTCTATCTGATCCTCCTGCTGCTTTGCAAAAACTTCCATCGCTGCAATAGGCAGAGGGTGATGGCCATGACCGGCCATCGCGTTGCTCCCTCGCGTGCTAACGATGAAGGACGACGTAGCTGGACCAGCCACAGAAGCAATCTGAAACAATTCAGTGGTTCGTCAGTTAGTTGACCCACAACTTGGTCGACAGTGTCACCAACATGGTCTCGGGCACAGTTTCCAGCATAACTAGTTTCGCGCGACTGCAAGAACTTCGCTGTCACGATTCTCGCCAAGCTATATCTGCTTACTGCGAAGAGTCACCACCGCAGGGGAAGCTGCAAGTGAAATGCCAAACGAAGAATGATCTCACCAGGCACACTGTGGCCATGCGACACAGCAGTAACTGAAACTGCCCTATTAAGCGTAATTACAAGATCAGCACCGTAGTGCGTGATCGCGAAGCTTTCACCGACTGGACCCAACAAAGCAGCATTAATCAGTCATTACCAGTGGCAAACGCGATGAGCAAATGCAGAGACGAACGAACCTTCAAACAATTGTCTTTGATACGATAGCATGTACAAAAAATTTGACGAAAATGGCGGCCAGCTCCGGTGCCAAGTACTTATGAAAATAAAATAATGACAAACGCGAAAAATTGCAAAATAACAGTTCAAAAGTGGTCAATGCAGCAAGATCATATTGTATAGGGGTATACGCTGTAATGTTAAAATTTACACAACTAGTTTCAAATAACCCAACAAAGCACACTCATGCTTTTAAAAAATCCAGTCCAGTGCGAGAACTCTGGGTCAGCTGCACGCTAGCAGTTGATAGCTTACACAAACACCACGTAGACGGTACGTTACCAAAAAACTGCGATAACGCAATTGTTATCTAAGTAAATTTCTGCACATCACAAGTAAGTTCAGGTTAGGCTGTAGGACTTATTTGAGTTATTTAAGTACTGCAGTAGTTTAATTGGAGATAAGGTACCGAATCGCACAGTGTTTCGTTACGGAATATAGAGATGGGCCAGGCGTTTGGCAGAAAACGCAACGCAACCAAGCGTAAACCAATCAGTATTTTTGTCGGGTTTCGTCATTCAGCTCTTCGACAAGCCTAAGGCAAAATGTGGCGTAGGTATCCACAAAGTAAAAAATTTCTGGAATGGGGTTTTGAAGGCTCGAGGTTCATCCCAAATACTCAAACGGTTTAGTTTCAGAAAGACAACCGAGCAAAGGCTGAAAACATCCCTCGAAAATCAAAGAACTTTGAAATCCAAGCGGATAAGCTGATTGATAGGCTACTACTGTTGAAGTCTCAGGTGACAAGCACGTTGAAATTCATATAAAGTTCAACGGACATCGCTGGTTCACGTGGCTAAGAAACACAACGGGTCGAATGACATTCCGCTGATAAAATACTAAAATTAAAGCAGTCACAACAAGGTAAGTGGACGAAGCCCAATCTGACAAGGCTCTTCATATGGCGAATAGATAGTGGTATCGAAATCTGGAGTCAGCGAATCTGTTCCACACCACTTTTCAAAAACGTTTAAACACGGCATAAAGTAGAAGTTTTTGTTTAAAGCAGTACGTACGAATTGCGTTTTGAAAAATCGGCTTTATTTGAGTCACAATTTCATGATTAAAGGCTTGGTTTTGATCATGTGGCACATGACCGGCTACAAGCAAATCTCGCTTAAAAATAGGTTGGATTGGGCGACGGAAATGGTGGCAGTTAGCAAACAAATTTTCACTCAATCTCACGTGCAGCAGGCCCTTGCTTTGCAGTTCCAATAATTTTTCGTGGGTCAGTTGGTCGATCGTCATCACTTGATTGTTGACCAACTGAGGTCCGCCTACAGTTGGAAGATTGTTGTTGTGGTGAGGCGACGCTGAAGAAACAACCATCTCCGTGACATGATCTTGAACAGGCATGGCGCGTGTCACGACCATCGACGCCGCTGTAAGAAATATTAATTTTCGTCACAGAACCGTAAAAACAATACATGTCTGGGTGAACATCAATGATAATATGGTCGTTTTTGCTGTTTTTTTCGAAGTTACTTTAAGTTCAACAGCATAGGCACTGAATTTCTCCATCACTTTATCGACCATGGAATTCGACGTTCGTGGTGTAAAAAAAAGAAATCGCAGACTGCTTGCTATGTGGAGCTGACATGTTGGGAAAAAAAGTTAATACCATCACACAGAATTTGGACACAACTTTCATCGTAACTTGTCTTCACGAAGGTCGACGCAGTCAAACATATCAGCAATTTTTACAAAATAGGAAATCGATTTCACGTAGCTTTACGTGTCCTCAGGCCCGAATTGAATAAAATGTTAAGATAGTTGTTGCGGTGAACGACCCTGAAGAACAAACATCTCCGTGACGTGATCCTGAACATGTATGGCGCGTGTAATTACCATCGAACCCGCTGCAAGATGCCATCGAACCCGCTGCAAGATGCATGTATTTTAGGATAAAATTTCAAGAAAGAGGATATGTACAGTAACGTTAAGTCGTTTTCCTATTTAATACAAAAAAATTTGCTGATAGATTCGTCTGCATTGTCTGTGCAGAGACTAGTTTCTTGAAAAGAGATATGTACAAGTCTGAATCATCGTAAGCAGAGCCATTCGCCTGATTCCTCGATGCAGAAAACTTGAGAGCTTTTCATTAACAGCTTTCATCGGTATATTTGTAGGACAAAATTCCAAACATTTCTGCAGAAAGTATGGACCGCGTACGAAACGACGGTCAGATTTCAGAACTATTGGAATTTACCTTGAAAAAGCAATATACACAGCGTCAGGTGGTCAGTGGGAAAACTACTCTTTGAAAAGATTGCTTGTACAACGATGCTAGCGGTGGAAAGCTGAGATATTTGACAACAAGAATTACGAACTAATCAATTAACAACCCACGTGAATCATCAGACAACGGAAGAGGTTCGAGAACAGCTGCTTCTGCCGCATGGACTTTAGGACTGCTGCTTCGACTCCACTGGTTTTCGTTATCAGGTCTTACCAAATACATCTTCTCCTCGAGATCAGGCTGCACAGTAAATGTGAAATGATAGTTATACGAGAACATGTAGAAAGGACTAAAATAGCAGCATACAAAGGTTAACCGCGCTGACAAGTGACGTTGGCTTCAATTCAATCTGCTCTCTAAAACCGACATTGCTCAGACAAGCTTCTGATAACCTCAGTAATTTTGTAATCAAAACTAAGCAAAATGCCTCATTTAGAGTTAAGAAACTTTTATAGCCCTCTCCATTAATTTTGTGATTCAAGTACAAGATCATGTCATGAAATTCCATCACAAATATCAGCAGCTGAATTACAAACACATCTAACGTAATATGCAAAATCCACACACTCATAGTTTGTTTGGGACAGTGCATAGTACTTCTGCTCTGGGGTTGAACTGATACATGACAATCCTTTCTTTTACGAAAACACAACAGAGTAACACAAACCTTACACGAGCAATGAATCTTAACGTTTCAAATTTAATTTCCTGAAGAAAATTGTTCAATATTTATTAGCAACTCCGTCTGGTTATATGAGATAAATATGCAATAGCAGTCTTAAATTCAACCCATAGTTTAATCATCCCCTCGGCAGCCTGGTTGAAGCATCAAACGTATTGACTTACTGACTGACCCTAGAATGACGACTTGTGTGGTATTGATGGCATTACAAAAAACGGCAGACAAAAAATGTCCAGAGCCATATTTTGCGGTTACGGAATGTAAATGTACGCCTTACTTTTTTCAACCTTAGTTTTTACTGAAACGCTGAAGAACCACCAAGCATATGAATAACCACACATTAAACGCAACAGTAAGCGTGAAAGCATGGTGTCACTTGAACGTCGTATTAAAAAAATTAAAGGTACATTTTTGCAGGTTTTTGAAGTTTATTCCCACTGCGACGGTCATCATAATATTTCAGAGATTGAACAACTGCGAACAAGTTCTGCAGTAGCAACTTCACCGATAAAGAAAATGTGCTTCATGAACTTCAGTAACACAGGTGTCCTGCAATTAAATGTTTTATGTCCAGCAGATTACAGAACTGTAACTACAACCCGGCGAGAGCTCGAATCACCGAAGGTAACACAGCTTCGTGCGAAATCGCATGGAAAAGCTGAACCACCAGGTCGGTCTAACGTATTTCAAAGGAGATGCACTAATAAAATACTGATTTTGATGCGGTTTTTGGAAATCCTGCTACAGCCGTAACACGGTTTCATTTCTGTAATCCAACCATGCGAACTGATTGATGAAAGAAAGCGGCTGTGACTACAAGAGCGTGTTTGGATGCTAGTGAAAGCACATATTCATTCAACTTCACACTTTTTGGAAAGAATTGACCAGACGTAGAAGCAAAAGATTTGGATAGACTTTACGAACACATTTAACTATCCACATAAAAAAAACAAAAGAAGTAAGTGGGCAAACAAGATTAATCAACAAACTTTAAGGGTATCACAGCCGAAACCAAAAGCTTGGTTGTAACTCTACCTCAGATGCCATAGAAAGGCGCCTGTCCTCTTTATTGCTGTGCGCTTCCGAAATGATCTGCAAATTATGACCCAATGTTCCAGCCACCCTGTAACCGATAATATGCATTCATGTCAAAGTAAGGCAAAAGGTGCATCAGGGCAATTTAATGTTAATTATAAGTTGGAGCAATTACTAGGCATCATTTGGCAGAGGGAATCACAAAACTGTCAAAAGCAACAAAACATAAGCACTTGTACAAATGTATTAAAACACACATCTAGTGTTTTAACCTTGCAGCACCATTGCGATGTCGCAGTCCATGCCATAACTTCATACGTTTTATGTGCAGCGCAGGTATACCCCCACCAGTATTAAAAACAAGTGACATTCAGCGGAACAGCAGAAGTATCTCATTAAACTTAAGTTCGTCACCGCCTACAAGAGTCTGGTTAAAAATAAGACGCACAACCCTGTTAGCTCTATTGCCTACTACTCACTTCCTGACAAACACAAAGAATGAGTAAACGCTTACACGCCAGACAACCTCGCTAGCTAATAATATTCCACCTACGATTCCTTATTCTGAAACAGGATGGAGAACCATTAATAAGTCATGTTGCGACCACCAACTATGCTCACAAACCATTCGCTTGACCTTTGCGAAGCCTATTGTCAACCTGGCGAGCTGCGCGCGGCAGGAGTTAAACCAACGAAAATCAATACTAATGCGACTAGCCGCAGTGCTTACATCACGACGGCGACCTCTTTTTTCTCTCGGCACAGCGGGTAACCTTTCACCTACCCTTTCGGGCTAAGTGCACGAAGGAGGAACGGCGGCGGAAAAACAAACATGCAAAACTAGTGAACAACACCTCAAACATACATGGATTCTCACAAACTAGTGGAAATTAGTTCAGGCGATGGATCAAAACAAGCAAACTGCGCCGTACTTCATAGCCAAGTGAGAAAGCACGCTTTCAGTGTAAAAAACATGTTTCATCTGCTTGTAGAGCTGAAGCAGGATTCAACCCCAACGATCTACGCGACCTTCTGAACTTGT
>Ga0210059_1004215_pt1 | contig 23175 bp, 12 predicted proteins | sample Ectturendosymbi2_FD_188042 | JGI IMG/M metagenome (GOLD analysis project Ga0210059, IMG submission 188042) | Ecteinascidia turbinata endosymbiont from Florida, USA - Sample 2 (SPAdes) (version 2) | ecosystem: Host-associated > Tunicates > Ascidians > Unclassified | place: Key West, Florida...
GATCGGAATCGAGATGCTGACTTCAGATTTTCTAACGTTTTTGGTTCTTAGTCCCAATTTCCATGGTGGGGCAAAAACCCATTTTGCCTCCTCTGCGGACACCCATGAAAGTAGTCTTGAAAAACAAAATGTCCTTGAAAAAATTTCAAGTGGTCTGACAACCCTAGCGGAAACACATTAATTGTGTTCAGCAGCAAGGGCCTCACTGAATCACACACAGAAATAAATTCGCAACTTTAGAATAATGTGTATTTATTTATGCGTATAAAAGCATAGGCTAACAAGGTAGTGGGCCATGCCATTTTTACTAAAAGTTATCTTGACCATGCAAGTAAAAAGGTTGAGAAACACTGCTCTAGTGTATTTTCTTTCTAGGAGGCTCTATATTCTTTATAGGAGGCTTTTAGCAATTGTGCACTTTTCACTTTCCAAATATTTTGACGAAAATCAGCCCATACTTTTTGTAAACCACCATTTTCCTGTAAAAACTGTCAAGCTGTAAAATATATCTTGGGTTGAATTGTTTTTAAGCATCTCGTAACGGGAAGTCATGGGTCCATCGTTTAGTACCACAGAATTGTCATATCAAAAATTAAACAAGAGAGATACACGTTTTGAAATTTATATGAAACAATATTTAATTTAAAAAAATTACGGAATCTGACCGGGCCGGAATGTGGTGCAGTCGCCACGCCACCATAGGCGTACAAGGCGGGGGTTCGGGGGGGCGGCCGCCCCCACGGGCTTGAAAAATTTCAGGGCAAACTCTGTTTTCAGGGCAAGCGCAAGTTGCTCAAAAATCTTGAATGATAAAAAATATTTGAATACAGTGAAAAATTTCAGGGCAAACTCTGTTTTCAGGGCAAGCGCAAGTTGCTCAAAAATCTTGAATGATAAAAAATATTTGAATACAGTGAAAAATTCCAGGGCAACTCTGTTTTCAGGGCAAGCGCAAGTTGCTCAAAAATCCTGAATGTAAAAAATATATTCACTACAGTGAATTTATGGCAACTCTGGTTTTCATGGCAAGCGCAAGTTGTTAATAATCCTGAATGGAAAAAAGTATATTTAATACAGTGAAAAATTTCAAGGTGTAGGCATTACAATAAAAATACAATCGTAAAATCTCGTAAATTTTTGAAAGCGCGTGAACTAAATATGGGGCCCCCTCAAAGCGCGTAAATTGAAAATGGGGGCCCCCATTTTGCACGCCCTTGCACACCCTGCACGCTCACTAAGACCACTGCTGCAAGTATAATGCCAGACGAGTGAAAGTGAAGCACTGCGTCAATATAGGTCACCATTTTCCAAGGATCTAGTACCAAAAACTACGCACAACTCAAGGAACGAAGCTCACGCACAAAGTCACACTCCCCAAGTTGGCGGTGAAGTCCACAATCTTTATCGTCAAGAGAAAGTTATGCTGTGACTCGCGTAATGCTGTGAAGCTTGCAAGGCTGAAATTGGTGCAGTCACCACGAATGGAAGTAGGGAATGGAGTGAATTGATAAGAACTGACTGTAATAGTACAGTTGATAACTTATGCTACACCTCTAAAGCCGCAGCGCTGAGCATACATCAGTGGCCATCGTCATTGCAAGAACACATAGTTAACTCAGGCGCCTAAAGAGGGGAAAAAGGTCAACGTGTGTTTGTTAAAGACCTACCTGCATATCTGCTTGGTCCCCATGTTTGTACCCATGTCATACCGAAGGGAGTTGTGGGAAGCGATGTTACGTAGGAATAGAAGTTATCAACTGCATCTCTGTATTTTGATTTCTTCGTGATTTGCGCCAGCAAAATCTGCGAAAAAGTAATGCGGATAGGCACAAGATGATTGATTCGCTGCATGTACGCCGGAGTACACTGCAACATGTTGAGAAAGTTCGATTACCTTGGGGTGATATTCACGAGTAACAGAAGGCGGAACAAGGAGATTGATATACGGATTGGTAAAGTAAACACAGTTCTACATAAGCTTTATCGCTCTGTGGTGACAAAAGGTCAACTGTCAAACAAAGCAAAGCCTTCGGTTTTTAATCTGAGCTTTGTTCTGATCGTCGCCGACGGTCATGAACCTTGGGCAATGAATAAAAAATACAATCCCAAGTGCAAGAGTTCACGGTGTGACAATTGGTGACAAAGCACGCAGCTGTGAAATTCGTAAAGCTCTGAATGCCAAGCCACTTCCCCAAATAGACAGATCTCCAGCAACGTTGGTTCGGCCATGCGACCAGAACGTTCCAAGAAATGATTGGCAAGGCAAATCATGCTGGCTACACTCACGGAAAGTAGCCCGGAGGTCGTCCAAGGGCCAAGTGGAGTGACTACATCTCCGATCTTGCTTGGCCCCGTCTTGGTGTGGAGCCAGCAGAACTACCTGCAATTGCTGTTGACTGTAAGGTATTTGAAGTCCTCTTAGGGCTGATGTTCTGTGACCATCCCCAATGGAAATGCGGGCACAAAAATTAATGACTGATCAAATTTAAAAATTCGAGGACTTTTTTGAAGTGGAGGACCTTTTCTTTTCGTTCTTCACTTCGTATTCAGTGTAATCATGAAGTGCATCATGGTGCACTGGGTTGATTGATTTTTTTGAAAATGAAAGTGAGGAGCTGTACAAAAGAGGTTGAGAAACACTGATATAGTACTTAGTGAAATGCACAAGGTTCTTGAAAGGTCAATGAAGGTGGTATCAGGCAAGAAAGGTTGAAAAACATTAGACTAGCTAACAACATTGGTATGCTCATTGCAAAAGCTCGACTATCAAGTAGACCAACGAATTTTTCAGTAGGTTGACCAGAATCCTGCTAGTCTTGCTGTACCGGAACGCAAGAAGCAGCTTATCAAAGCTTTAATTTTTTGATATTTCTTGCGTTTTTAACGTTGTTTCAATAAGTGGAAAGCAGTTTTATTCATCAAGCTGCATTTTCCCGGATTCAAACCAGTGGCGTAGCCAAAAATTGTATTGGACGGGGTCAAAAAGTCGGGTTTAAAAAATCATACATATTGAAGTTTCTTTATCTTTTATTATCATCGATTTTTCCGAACCAAATACCACTGAAACACGTCAGCGTTGCTTCTCACTTTTGTACTTGGATACGTTTGTCTTCAAAATAGTAAGTTTTTCGTGTTGTACGGCTATGCTTGGTGGCCCAGAATATACTGTTTGCTGAAAAATTTATGAAGTGTTTCAGAAATTGCTTATTTTATTCTAAATTCCTAAAAGTTGGGTTTGACGGATGTGGTAATGTGAAAACTTTTACCTGTACACCAGCGTACTTATTGTCCCAGGAAAATTCTTTTGGTGTTTCTCCTCCTCCAAAAGAATCGTACTGACTTTCGGCGAGGTCGAGAAAAGTCTGCTCTTTAGTTGCTTTGTATAACCAAATAGCGGCCCACAAGAGTTCGTCGTCAAAACCATTCCAAGACTTGTAAAAGTTTGTAACAGATGGTATCGAAAAATGATAGCGTCTTCTGTAACAATTACAAACTGTAAATCAAACGCAAGTCGTAGCTTTGCTAATATTTTGTGATGAAACCTGCAGTAAAAGCATTAAGCGCAATGGAAAAGAAGACGAAAATGGGCGTCTGGTCAGAATATTGTGTATAACGTGCGTAACCTTATACTATAGGCTGATATTTGTACGTGAAAAAATAGGCACACGGGAAGACGTTTGTTGGGTTTACTTTACCCTGGAAAATGCGATTACACGCTGCAATTGTCAAAATTTCAATACTTCAAAAAATAGAAAATGCACCATTTTTTGCATTAGATTTCGTTTTTATCTCGCTAAATTGCGAGGTACGCGCAAACGTCACCTTTCCACCCATTATAACCTTTTTTACGATTACGCCCTGAATTTTAATTGCTTGATTTCTGACTTTTCTAAGTGCTCTGATGTTTTTTACTTTCACCTGCAAAAGTCAATCGCGATACACAGAAATCGTTTTTTTTTTCACTGAAACCCCACCGACACTGCGATGATTCACCTGATTTTCATGTTGTTCAAGTTTCGATGTACCGCAAGTGCAAGGTAACTATCGACATACGGTACAATCAGAGGTGCAGTTGAAGGGAGTGTGGTTTTTTACACATGAGTTGTATGTGGACGTAAGAGACCAGCAAAAAAACTAAATATGTGACGCTCATCAACTATACCGTCTTCTTGGCTGCCCAGTTCGCAAAATCTAGCATGAACAAACTTAAGCCTAGGAAATTACTTTTGGTTATTCATTTAATAGCAGTTTGAAAGGGGACTTTGTTGTACAAAATCACATAATTTTTGCGGTGTACATGTAATTGATACCATTTCCTTTGAGAGCACATCATTTGAAACCTGTTCTTTTGAGACCAATTCATTTGAGACCATGTTCGTTTGAGATCACATTCATCTTAGACCTTTTCATTTGAGACTAGTTCATTTAACACTAGTTCGTTTGAGACGAATTTATTTGAGACTTGTTCATTTGATACAACTTCAAAAGAAACTAACAATCAAGTTGTCACAACTTACAACAATGTTTGCAACACTGCTTTTCGCTAAATGCAACTTTCGTTTACAATTTTGTTGCTTAATTCGTGCTTGAATACTTTTACGTACGGATATCATTCAAGATGAAGTTAAGCTTCATGATTATTGCGCATTCGCCGCATTGGCGCAATCACACATGTTCCCACTAACTGGAAGGTTTGATATCTACTTCCACTTAGCGGAATTTGAGTTAGCTTGTATCAAATGTTAACATTGCCAAGAATTTTGTTCGTGAGGGGCCAGCCAATGACGTCGTCAGTCATTGACGCCGTCTTGAGTCCGACTGTTCCTTCTGTTTGTTTTCTAACAGTTGTAAATTGATATAAAGCACTAGTAATCTTAGCAAGTTTATTTCGGGGGGTATGGCCCCTACGGCCTCATTCTGGCTGCGCCACTGATCATTCCTAGACTAATGATTGCAGTTAAGCTTCATTGTTTCACGGTAACTGAACTAGCATGCTTATGCCTATTTTTGAAATTTGACCCCATTATTGTTAATATATGCAGTATACGCAGATAATGAATATTAATCAAAGACGATACCTGAAGCACAACCTAGCTAAAGGTTAATGCCTTGTCTGTTTGTTTGTTGTGTCTCCCACTCTTGAGATTGTTTGCTGATACATATTATGTTAGAGTTTAACAATACCTATTCGGAATCGGAAACAACTTGCTCTCTCTTGGATTTGGCCTGGTTCCTGTTGAGTTGTACAAAAACACTGGTTCACAAGAGATATCTCGGGTGTTTGAATGAAGGAAAGACGGGAATACCGTTGAATACTTTTCAGGGCGTGGCATGGATGAATATTACCATCACACAGGCACCGTCATTACCAGGGATGGATATTAGAATTTAGGGGCCCGAGGTAAACTCTCAGAAAAGGATCCCTAAACATCGCTACTGCGAAAGGTAGATGTGGGAAGAGGTGGAGAAAATAACTAAATTTGTTTCACATTTTAAGTTATGAACTAAATTCAGAACAACGCAAAAACTAAGTGCGAAACTCTAAAAGGGGGCTGCACGGCATTTTTGAAAAAAAGAGAGGCGAGGCGACCACCTCGTTCGCGTCCCCAAATATCCACTCCTAGCTACGGCTCTGTCTGTAAATTAGAGGATTCAACTTCGAGTTGCAGATATGCGCTTGTCACCAAGTTAATGCGCTTGCTTCTCCTTGCTTGGTGACTAACTGCAGCCCCGCTACAACACCATGTTCATTCCGAGACTAGCTATTTTGAGAATTACATTCCTTTCAGACTTGCAATCCAAATTCAAAGCGAGTGCATTTGCAATCGAATGCGTAGGATGAGAATGGCTAGAAATTCTCTAGCACCACTGATAGTACTGTAGTAAGATACTATAGGTAGGTAGACAACTGCGCATCCATTGCTGTGTAATTGAGGTCGGATAGTTTTTCAGTTTTAGTGATATTAAAACAAAGAAATTAGTTTTTTTTGCTTCAGTGATGCATGATTAATATTGGCGCAATATTTCTGTTGTGACTGTACTCCCTAGTGGTGTTATTCTAGTTCTTCAGGATCAGGGGTTCCACCTAACACTGAGGTAGAGCTGAGACTTGCTTTTCGCTGAGGGAGCGCAAAAGATTGGACACGTTATCGCGGATTAATGTAGCATCTACATATCGTGATCCTGGCAGTTCACGATATGTAAATGCTGCATTTGTGGCAGTCTGCCTCATACTTTTACTTTGGGTCTTTTCTTGGGGCAAGTGAAGGACAAGGAAGTATATTTGCTTCAGAAGAGTTAGACTTGTGGAATTGACTGAGAGTGGAGAGAATTGAAATGAAAGCTAAAAAAAAAACATACGGAATATTTTTAATTTTTTTGACTTGGCATTGACTCGAGCTTGCAAACCGAAATGACTCGACAGTTTTTTTACTCGACTCTCACTTCACTCGACGAAACAGGACTCGACTCTGACTCAAAAAATTTTAGATCAAAGCTCTGACTTGACTCTGTTTCGAAGGGCTTGTGACTCGACAAATATGACTCGGCCACATCACCGCTGATATCTCGAAAGCTTGCAGCAAGCATAGAGCGTTAAATTGTTGCATTAAAAAAATAAAAATGTATGTGAAAACAAACGAGGACTTTGGAATTCTGCAAATTGGTGTGTACTAGATAAATGAGACACAAAGAGTTGGCGGAGGCCCTTATGGATTAACTACTCAACAATCCCTTTTGTTAGCATAAATCGATACCAGATTGAAGAAATTTTAAGTGAAAAGAAAAATGAAGTGAAAAAAGCAATAATTTGAGCATTACACAGAAGTTTGCACCAGTAGATGCACCATGCTGTAGGCAATGCCTGCCTCAAGTAAACTGTTTCAAAGTTAGGAAAAAGCAATCGACCATCCTAGCGTTTGGAACGTAAAATTTTAACTTAAGTGTCACCTTACAAAAATTCAATTCTCCCACAAAAAGTGGAAGGTAGATCGTAAAAATGCGATTCACAGAAAATCAAAACAGCTGCACTTCAACGTGGCGTGAAACGAACATAGTCTGAAACGAGCAGGTCTCCAATGAATGTGGTCTCAAGCAGCTTGGGACAACAGGTGGGGCAAAGAGTTTTCTGAGAGGGGCCCACATTTTTTACACTATGTCCAATGGTTTGGAACTACGTTCAACACATTTGTCCAGGGGGAGCGAAAAATTTTGTAGGGGGCTTCGCCCCCTGCCCCCCCTGGTCACGGGCCTGGTCTCAAGTGAATGCGGTCTCAAATGAATTAGTCTCAATTGTCCAGTTATTTCATTTATTTCCAGCGGCCGTTTATCCCTCTGTACCTGTATTTGTTGGCAAACTTGTACAGATCTCGAGCGTGTGATATCAACGTTTCAGAATAGGTTGCGTTGAGAGATTGTAGCACGATGCTTGCTGCAGCCAAGGCTGCTGCTGTTTCTGCTGCTACTTCTGTTCCTGGGTTTCTATCGTCAATTTTGTACGATTTTCTGACATATATAATTTCTTCGGGTCTCATCCAGTGGCTGTGATCCAATTCCGGGTCTCCAACCTGATGATGATATTTTTAATGATTTATTTAAATTTGCTCTGAATGGCGAAGGATGTTTTGTAACATCATAAATTCTCGTTTAGGAAAGCAATACATCCAATTACAAGTTTTACCAGGGGCGGATGCAAGGAAGAATAAGGAAAGTTTCCCTTCACCCACAGTAAAAAGTAAATTGAAATTAACATTAAGGAGCAGACCTACGCGCGTTGTTAGTCAAACTTTTTCTTACTGGAATAATTGGAGTAGAAGTGGGGTGGTATTGTTGCAACGTCTCCGTTGGCGTTGCGTTGATTGTGTGTTTCACCACGAACGGGATGTGCGCGAAGAACAACAATATATATACGTGGCGCGAACAAGCAATGATAGAGTGATCCCGATGGAGTGATCTTGGTGAGTGACCTCTAATATTGCTTGTGAATCTGGTGAACAGTTGGCAGTACGCGCTAACCGTGACGACGAGAGTGATCTCGTCGGGTGATCTCTGTTGTTGCTTGCTGCCACAGTGCGAAGCTTTGCGCACATGCCGCTCGGGATTTCTGATCGCAACACTATACATATCCCCCAGTAGCACTAAAATGATTCGTAGCCGTAAAAGAAAAAGAAAAACGCAGCTAATTGTTCATACCTAAGTAAAATGACCCATGTCAACCCATAAGCTTAGGGGGCGAGGGTGCAGTCAGAAGTGTGGCCCCAAACTATTTCATTTTCAGGCAAAAATCATTTCAAACATGGATAAAATTTTTGTATCGAAATAGTAACCTTTCTTCAAAATTTTCTCTTGCATTTTAACTCTTTTTTAGTATTATCGAGGTGAAAATTGCTTAGATGTGTCGTTTTGTTACTTCAAGATGCTAGATTGTAAATTTTTTAAACATGCACTTTTGGGGCATAAATATACTTTTTCGGCAAAACGCTGTCGCCTCCACTATATTTCTGGCCCCTTCGCCTGTGTGGCACCCCCCCAAACTTTTTATTGCACTAATCGCAGCATCCTCTCGAACCGTTTGCAGATTGAAGGACACCGTACTTCAGCATGTATGTTGGGTAATAGACGAGCGACAAGTAAATCAGTTGTTGCACTGAACCCTTTCTTCTGACGTATTCCATAGGAAATGTTGCCATTTGCTCGTTTGTAGCTACCATGGGCGTCCGCATAAATTTTTCCAGGGGGGGCAACGTCGAAATTTTGCTTATCATTTTCCGGTTGCTGACGACGCAATCCAAATGGACGTTCACAAAACGAACGCTTTACCCTTTCTACCCCATTAGTCTGTGCTGGCTGAATCTCAATGCTCAATCTTTTGTCTGAAATGTGTTCTACACTTCGGCTATCAGTAATACTTTTTCTTTTCATAAACTGCCTAATATCTCTTTTTTGGAGCACTTTCTACAAATAAGTCAGGTCCGTAACCAACTTCGGACACCAGGGAAGGAGAACAGTTTTCTGAGAGGGGCCCAAATTTTTTAAACTATGCCCAATAATTTTAAACTATGTCCAACAGATTTTTCCAGGGGGGGAAACAATTTCGAGGGGGGCTAAGCCCCCCTGGTTACGGGACTGAAATGAGTCATAATTATGAATAATCAACGGCCAGAGCAACATGAGCGGTGAAAAAATAAAAAAGTTAGACACTACAGCAAAACTGTCTCAAGCAATGAGAAGCAGAACTATATGTTGACAAAACTATTGGACAACTTACTATAGTTAGAGAGAACACCACACAGGCTTTAAAAAATTGAGCAGATTAATTATGAAAACTCGCCACAGCAAATATAGCTCTGCACTTAGTGCTCACTATGAATTCAGAACTAAACATTAACGATAAAAACGTATATCGCACAAGTCCGCATAGACGTATTCTAACAAGCCATGGCCACGTATTTTTATACTGTGTGAAAAGAAGCCTGCATAAAAGTCGTTTGATTAACACGTTGGTCACAGTCTCACGATAACAATGGATTTTTAAAACTTGTGGAAGCACTGCTACAGGTTTACTCATGGTTCTTTTCACACAGTATAAAACTATACGTGGTTTACCGTTATACCAGCAGTGTCACTGTCTCGCTGCATTACCTGCCAAGATGTCTGTGTTCAAAGTCACATGTAGGACTCCCATTCAGTGATTTCAAATAAACCCAGATTTCGCACCAAAAGCAACATATTCGTACAATAAAACCCAGAAAGCTTGTGTAACGACCAAAACTTTGAGCGTTCTTATTTGAATTGAATCGAATACTCATAATAACTATAGTTCCTCTTCCAAATGTTCTTCTGCAGCGCAAATATTAACATTTGGAGGACATTTTTGTTGCTCAAGACGTTTTTCATAACGCTGGTAACATACGCCGTTGACGTTGATGCAGGCCCGTAACAGGGGAGAGGCGAAGCCCCCCTAGAAAATTTTTCGCCCCCCTGGAAAAATGTGTTGGACATAATTAAAAATTATTGGACACAGTTCAAAAAATTTGGGCCCCTCTCGGAAAACTCTTCGCCCCACCTGGTGTCACAAGCTGGTTACGGGCCTGCGTTGATGATATCTCTCACTAACTGTAGGAGTGCATTTGTTAATAAAATAGGAAATATTGTGCAATCTTAAACTGCAGCGGGATCTAAAATGCCACAGAAAATATAATCCCCATGCCTTTAATTTAAATTTGTTTTGCACGCATTGGGAAAAATCGAAATTTAAACAATCAGTCCAAACTCTTGTTTCACCAGTTTTTTTTCAGTTGGCATCAGAAACAATAACACTATATATCTAACCCCGACAATGATCTTATGAGGGTATGAAACCGGTTGAACACGCTCTGCTTCATCGGATTTGCGTACTTTCTCACCTGATGTGCATATGTAAACACTGTAATTTAAAGTTATCTTTCTATTATTGAACACGTTGAAGTTGCTGATGAATTGATACCATCAAAAACACAGATTTAACGCGATTTTTCATAATTAAACCCAGACATCCAAGTCGACTAAAAAAGCATATCTGGGTAGAAAAACCCCGCAGTGGGATCTCTGGGCGCATGCTAAAAAACGCCAATACCGTAACTTGAAGTGAACGTTTGAAGATTTGTTGCCGTGTTTATTGTTACGCAATAAAGACCAACAGTAGAACAAATCACTAGCAAGATTTGCAACCTGCCTCTGCTGGCAAAGGAGAGGACACGAGCGAACCGCAATCTCATCACTGCACGACACCAGGGCAGAACAATGAACATGGCTTTTGTGCAGTGTCTGTGTCACACCGGCAAATAAACTGTCATTGCAACAATCAAATGAAATAATCGGAACTTAGCTGCTACCTCAGGTTTTCTAGAAATTTTTGGTTCTTAGTCCCACTTTCCAGGGGGGGGGGTAAATCCTCGTTTTTCCCCCCCTGCGGACGCCCATGGTAGCTACGGCAGGAGAAATCAAACTTAAGAAATAGTTGCGCCGCTAGTTGCTGTACTGGTTTTGATTTGAACACTGCACTTTTGATCCTAATAGTCAAAATATTAATGAGCCAGTCCGGCACGGCGTAGAAATCTTAAGTTGATCACGGACTTATATTTACAAAAACAGCCTAGTGATTCCGGTGGAGAAAAAATCAATCCAGACGAATGTTATCTAATGTCAGTCCAAATCTGATGTTAGCACAAGCAGGCAGAAACAGAAAACAACGCATTTTTCAACCTTCAAAGCAGTGCAAGTTACCAATAAAAGTTGCTATCATCTCTTGTGTTTGTCGGGTGGATTTTCCTTTCGATACTGTGTAAACTGATGTAGTCCAACAGCCAATCTTTGTAGAGATAGAAACTACAGTATAGTATATTTTGATCACACACCACCAGAAATTTCTGTATCCGCCCCTGAGTTTTAGCAAATATATTTCAATTTTAGAGGCAGCACGCGTTTCCAAATAACGAAAGAAAGATACAAGAGATACGTTTTAAGTCGCCATTGTCTTACTTGTACGTAGAGCTCAAATTTTGATGTATGGGATTTCACAAAGTAATCGCTAAACCACTTGATCAATTCGCGAGTTTTATTCAAATCGCCAGAACCATCGTAAGAATCTTCGAACTCAATCAAACCCCATGCCAGTATCGTTGCTGTGTAAGCCATTGGGAATCCAAACTTGACGTTATCACCAGCTAAAGAAATAAGAAAGGGTATAAATTTAACGTTATTTCATGTCCTGGTGAAACAAGAAACCTGCCCCTTCTCTTACCATCGTGATATCCTCCAGTTAAGTCAATACCAACGTCGCACCCATCTTTTAAGCCGGAGTCTCCGCGCCATGGAATTCTGTTGTCTGCAGGCAATCTTCCTGAACGCTGGGCTTCGTAGAATAGTATTGACATATGTAACACCTCGTTGTAGTCAAATGTGGTGACGGATTTTCCTGAACAAATGAGGCAAACAAAATGCAGCTTACCAGGAGTACAAAATTTTTGACGTTTGTTTCGTATTCGAGACACATGGGTGATAACAAGCACTTCGGTAGAACATAGCCAGCGTGTGTTTGATGAACCATGAGAAACAATGTGATATGAATAGGCACCGGCACAAATAAAACACGTAACTGGTGAAGCTATATCTCGAAGAGGAGAAAGTTGCATGAAACCTCAACTAGAACAACAAAAAACATTGGAACTGAAAAGGTAACGCAGAGGTTCTGAAATATGGTTCCTGAGAAATAGCTTCAAATTATTCATAATTCAAATCTTTGTTGTATTGCACATGCTGTATAACATGTGCATTTTCCCTCATTCACACTAACTACAGTGTTAAATGATCTTGTCTTTTTATCATGTACTTTCCACAGTACTGTCTGTAAAGTTTTACTATTATATCAGCATTTGCTTCACACTCTTGGTTTTGTATTTGTGATCTTGCAATGAACAATAGCCACAACTTCATCAACATTAACAATAATAAAACTGTAACCTTCCCACATTAAGTTTTATACTTCAGTACAAAGCATCGTCTCGCATGTATTTCAACTAGTTATATGATGTAATTGGCAAACATTTACTTCAAACTAGTTGTGACATCAGCAGAGGGTTGCTCGTCGAACTGTGATAACGTAATTGTAAGCATGACTAAGGACCGAGCTTGCTAAAAAACTTGGGGCGGACAAACCTACGACCTTTTTGTAAAATTGGCAAAAAGGGGGGCACATTATGGGATTCATATATATTGGTGACCAATCTGCATTTACTATGAAAACATTAATTCTGAGAGTTGGGCTTAAATAGACATAATTATGCTCAAAAATTGTGTTAATCAATTCAGATTTGGTCTGTGCCGAAATAAAATGTGCTGCTACTAAAAACAGCAAGATCACATAGATCAAATCAAAAACAAACCACACGATTTTGGTGAATACTAGCAGTAGCAACCAGGCGCGTTGCCAGAACTTTTAATAGGGTGGGAAAACAACCGAGTTCCAACATCTAAATATTTCTAATACTCCTTGTTTTTAAAGCATCATCCACGAAACATGCAAGTTTCTGGCGTTTTCTCTTGAAGAATTGTGTTCAGATTTAAAGCCGACAAATAAAAGTCCGCTTTCATTGAAGTAACAAGTTTTAAAAGATTTTATAGTGAAGTTCCAAGCTTCTACTTCGAATCAATGCCACCATTTGCTCACAAACCATTCCTGCAAAAGCGCTAGTAAACCTCTCAATGCTATAAGTGCACGGTCTGCAGTATGCTTTTTGCAACCAATATTGCAATTGATCAAGAAGTCATCGGGACCACCATTACGGTTGGGCTTCTTATGCTGTGTTTACACTCTTCGCATGTACACCAGCACAGCACGTTTAATCGAAGCCGAGCACAGACTTTGCTCTGAGGCACTGACTTCCAAAGTAGGCCTTCTACAAACCTTTCGCGCATATAAGAAGTGGATCCGGTTGTCGTCTAATTTTGAGCGATTAATTCACGTATGTAGTTGATAAACGTAAACGCTAGCCTTTCAACGTGTTTGAAAAATGTTTGGATTTTTGATAACCCGTAAGATCTTTTGGCTATGTTCACTTTTTCCGTAAAACCTTTGTAGCTACGTTAAGCTTACTTCGTTTAAATTGTTTGATAAGACTTTGCTGAATTTAACTGACTTTAGTGAAATATAAAATGGAATTAAACTGTATACACAATCTTAACCCATGCAGTATTACAAAACTTATTGACCACCCTCAGCTGCATTTAAAAATAGGTTGGCACGGCACGTAATTAAATTTGTACAAATCACGGGTTTCTTGAAAATACAATAACTTATCTGCGGAGTTTGAAGCCCTAATGGAAAAAAATTCAAATTTAGTTTCATTTTAGTCACATGCCCTTTGCCAACAAGAGAGATTGCAAGCTCAGGGATAGATATTAGGGAAGGATAACAAGACAGTCATCTCGGGCCCCTTTTTTCAGAGATACCGTGCCCCCTTTTGAGAGCTTTGCACCATTGTTTAGTTAAAAAGGTTATGTACCACTCTAGAGCCACATTTAAAGAAGCTCTGAAGCAAGTCATATGTTTTTCAAAATAAACCAAAAATTATGGGAAAATGTGCCAAGGCAGGCAGCTTTCAAGAGTCCAGCAGCAAAACTTTGCAAATTTTTGTTCCTTTCGTTTGTATATTATAATGTGAAAAAAATTTTTACTCTTTTATCCACGTAATGCCTGTTGAGGTCGCGTTGCAATCTCAACATGAAACATTTTCAGACTCCAGAATACAGTCAAGAAGTGACTTCAATGATCGGGAAAAGGAGCCAAGAAGAAGGCCATGAAGCTTGATATCACTTACAGTGGACAATTGTTATATTGACAAATACAAGAAAAGTAAAGTTTTATAAAGCAATGGACTTGTACGTAAATGCATGAAGCTGGGACAAGTGGAAACCAAGACACTCAGCTCAGCCGGAGTGGATATTGTGAACTGTTTACATTTTATGTAGTGTACTGTACATATATTTTGCAATCACTAGCGTACGGAGGAGGCAGGCCACTGTGCCATGGCCAACCCCTCAGACCCTAAAAATAAAAAAATGTAAAAACAGTATTGTCTAAAACTTGCTTCCAGAATGCACAAAAATGCGTATTTTTAGGTGTAATTTTGCAAAATTTTCCCGGGGGCATGCCCCCGGACACCCCTAGAATGGTCGTGCCTTCGGCACTTCCCCTAAAGTTGATTTGTGACGTCACACGATTGTGACGAAACTTGCCCCCCTTCAGAAATTTTCTGCGTACGCCACTGTTTGCAATTGATTTTTGAACCGCATAAGGACGAGAGTAACCACCAGTACTGTAGAAATAATTCGTATTAGTAACCCACCATGATTTGCTAATAATATTCACGATTTAAACAGATAAAAAATAATACGATTTAAAATGATACGCACTGATGGGCGACTCCGATTTTGGACGACGTAATCACGCAATAAGTGCGTGGTCGACGAGATAGCGCGCTGCGATGATGTCACACAACGCGACCTTATGATCATGTGGTAGACCAACCAATAGGAGAAGAGAAAAATACGTGTCCAGGTCGACGGACGGGTCGAGGGTTTCTCATTCGAGTCAGTCTGACTTCGACCTCGGTCCAAGAAGCAGCTCAAACAATAGTTAGTGACTTCGGTCCATTGCTAGCTATGCAAAAGTTGATAGCTCTTGCTCATGATCAACTTGCCGGCACTATGACGTAGGATGACGTCACCCTGAAGCCTACACATAAGCCACCGCACCTGTTGTATTTGAATAAGAGCTGATGATGCCTACTTTGTAGGCAAAATATATACTCTGTAAGATCTTAGTGTCTGATTCTGTGCTTAGAAAGGATTTCTTTCAATAGCCACCGCACCCGTAGTAGAACCTCAGTCTGTCTCCGGCTTCGGCCCAAGGAGCAGTAGAAACCGTCTGCTGATGGCTTGTGCCCATCGCCAGTTAGTAAACAAGATGATAGCTTATGCCCATTGTCAACTTAAACCAGAGAATTATAGCCTACTGGCTTGTTTTATCCCTGATGTTCTATGATAATACGGGTTACTCTCTCCTTCATGAATGAAATCTCTGAGCTCGTGCTAGAACCCCTGTTTATGTTAATGCTGTGTATATATGATGCACCTATGATTAATTGCGCATTGCTTAAAGCTATATTAATAAACTTATGAATGAAACTATAATATTTTCTTGTGATTAACTGAGCTGGAAGTCGAACGTAAGCGGGCGGGTCTGATTTTCTTAATTGTAATTTCGGGCGCGCCTTGAATAGTTTCCGTTGTTAATTAATCAGTGCTCTCTGGAGACTATTCTAAATGGCGGGTCACTCACCTGTTACATCCCACATCTACCTTTCGCAATGGCAATTTTGGGGGCCCCTTTCTGAGAGCTTGCCCCTAAATTTTAATATCCACCCTTAAGTAAGTTATCTCAGTATCTGTAAGTAAAGGCAGTGTCAATTCCCTCAGCACTTACAAAATAAAAAGCACCTCGCTACTTATGTTAGATTTTACTCTTCTCGTTGCAGTTAAATTATTTAAAATTATTTACTCTAGGATAGGGTGGCAATTAACACCAGATGAAAGTTGAAACACCGAGCTTAGGAACAGCGGATCGGAGTCTAATATCTTGACAAGACTGATTTTTTATTCGCCTGCAAGGGAAAGGGAAACCGTTGAGATTAAGGCTCCACATAATTGTGATAGAACAGTCACAATATATGTCATCACAAATAAATATCTAGAATGCTACTGTTGATAAACACTGACTGCGGCGCAATGAAGAAGAGTTTGAAACTGAATAGTTTCTTAGCCAAAGTTTGAGATTCAAGACATATAAAATATATGTCACCTCCATATTCACCCACATATTTTTAGATCAGTGGAAAAACAAATCTACGATATTGATTTAAGGCTATGCTGTCGCTAACACTGGAAACAAGGATAGGTTGTATTTGTAACACCCACGGCTATCAAAGGGAAATTTGTGATGGTCTTGAAATGAAGCTTGCATAACCATCAGGTGGGATAGAGCAAGCTGGTGCGCCAAAAACAGCTGCGAAAAGCGTTACTATAATTGTTTTTACTTGCCGTCATTGATTACAAAAGGTCAGATACAAGTTTGTATTCGACTAAAAGCTGAAGTAGGATAAGTTCCTTGAGGCAGTTTCGTTGATTTGCACTAAAGTATTTCTTTAGCTTATACTTCAAATATTTTATTAACCTGAAAACTTTGGAATTGGGGGGACATTGCCCCCGTTTTGCCCACTGGCTATGCGCCTGGTGGCAACCGTATTCTGATTGCAGGCTGCAGACCAGCGCAGGAATTCGTGATTGAGCGAAGTTCATGTGCACACCGATTCGGTAATTCAAATTAGCCAACATAATTATAAATAATCATGACAATTAAGTTTACCTAGTGAATCTGTATACTGTGTCTACTTAAAGATAGTCCAGTAATAATGTTTATTTGTCTTATTTATTCCCTGGCTTTATTCTGGGGAAACGTTTTTAATAGTAATGTAACCATAAAATTTGCACAACTACATTATTTTTATCACAAAATATGGGGGGACAAAAGATATTCTGCCTCCCTGTCCAAAAGTTTGGGGGACAAGTCCCTCCTTCCCCTTAAACACGGTCCCTGAGCATGACTCAGCATGACATGGTTCTGTGATAGTAAGTAAGGAACGAATGTTGAGCGCAAGCCCGATCGGATAAAGCTGGGGTTGGAGGTCGAGTCCAGTAGATTGTAAATAACTCCATTCTAATTTCGAGTCCATTGGTCTTTCGACAAATGCATTTCTATGAGCTTTAAATCTAGGGTTTCCTGTGCTATATTTACTTCAGCTTTCACCTGGTAACGGCTTTGCATAGTTAAGCATGTGTATTTATATGCCCTAATTACGTACGTGACATAAGATTTTGGTTTTCAGTTTAATTAGCTAAAAATTAAATTTTGCTATGACTTTGGCCGTTCTGACAAGAAATCATTCTTACATTCCCCATATTAAACTAAATCATAAAATCAGTTGAAATTGCCTGAGAATAATGCGTGCCACGATTTGATAATTTTAACTATTATAAGCTGTACATTCCGCTTATTAATAAACCGCTTATTGATATTATTAATAAGCTTATTAATATATTTTTTAGAAGGTTAAGAGTACTTCTGTTTTTTCCCTGGACAATTTTGGCTTGGCCGTGTCGGTTCTTTCAGCTGTTGAAAGTTGAACTATAGATTGTTAGTAGTTTTCCCATCGCTATCTTGTTTGCCAACTTCTTACTTTGGAAAAAGAAGAGCCCATGCGGCACAGAGTTCTAATTAACCACCTCCGAGTGGATCGTGTCAACAAAAGTATTGCTCATATCGGAAATCAGTCTACTGCGTGTTTATAACGCCTTCAATTCATAGATCCTCAGCTGAATAAGCGTCTTGCATCACTGGTAATCCGTACGCAAAACTCAAAAACACAGTCATGCGATGGGCAGTCCGACATCTTCAAGTTATACTCACGTGAACTGGGTGTATATCCAGATAGCTGTGTTTCATTTGATGACGATGGCAGCCTGCCGAAAAGTGCTGAGTCCGCGCATCTTCCACGTACTCCCCAGGTGTTGGTGATTTTTGCAGTTGAGATTGACGTCATTGCAATAGTGGCTGAAGTGAAAAGTCCGCTATCTGGGTTCAGATGGGGTTCCGCTCCATTCCGACAAAAAGTGACAACAGCTGCACAAAACGAAAAAATATGTTCTAAGTCTTAAGAAATACACCTAAAATCCAATTTCAGCTTATGTTTCTTTTTGCATACAGCATATTACACCAAAGGATATAGCCTATGGCATAGTTGTCGGAAAAACGAATAGTGGCTAAAAAGCTGTTATAATGGTGAGGGAACAGCATTACAAACAGCATCAGGCGGTAGTTGTCCAAACGTGGTTTTAACTTCGCAACAATTTGACGAATCACTGTCTCAAGATTCAATTGCATTGATGTTAACCCTTACAGAGAAGTGAATCAATAGATTCTTAACATGCCTTTTTTCTTTCACCCAAAGTTTTCAATACATTTACAGAGCCTCCACCGCTATCGTTAAATATTACCAAAAGGCAGATGATTTTGGTGATCACTCTCAATGGGTTGTGTCGAGGTAGGTAGTAGGTACTCAGTTTAACACATGGTAAAATATCTGCTTTTGAAAATTATTTTGAAACTCAGATATTCGAAAAATTATTTCTAACCCATGGTTATACGTGGCTTACACTGGTAATATTTCACAATGGCTATACTTAAGAGTTTTCAGAGATTTTGAAGCATAGTGAGCGCAAACCGTACGACAAAACGATGCACTGTCTCAGAAATCCTTGATGGCATTTCTGCCACTTGGCTAACTATAGGTTACAAAACATAACTTGAAATGTGCCTTTCACTGGAACAGCAATCGAACCTATGAACTTCCTGCAAGAAGTGTTTTGAATTCAGTCTTAATTGGTACATTGGTTAAAGACCCGACATCACGACAAAAGATGAACAATACACTACTAAACAGTTGTAGTAGTCAAGCGTACACCATGACTTCACGTGTAAAATGTTCTTATAAATATTTCAATTTTTCTTCATTCATTTTCACACTGGATGTTCCTCTGCGAAGGGTCGCGGGGAGAGCTGCCCCAAGCAGGTCTCGAAAGACCTCATGGTTTTCAGCTCTCTGACAGCTCTGCTGGCGCCACAGCAAAATGGGACCAAGCCAGGTTGGAGATGTAATCACACCACTTGGTCCTTGGTCCAGGGGCGTAACGAAGTTAGATGGCGCCGGGGAAAGACAGAACTTTGGCGCCCCCATGTTCCAATCTGAGGTCTTTCGGAAGCAAATGTACTGTATTGAAGAAAGTACTTGTGACTTTGTTGATACTTTTCGGCGCCCCCCGCAGTGATTCGGAGCCCCATGGTTCGGCGCCCGGGAAAATCTGTCCCCCTTGCCCCCTCGTTTCGCCCCTGCCTTGGTCGACCTCTGGACCACTTTCAAGTGGGTGTAGCCAGCAGGACTTGCTTCAACAATCTTTCCTGGGACATCACATGGCCGAACCATCACAGCTGAGATATCTCTATTCGGATAAGTGGATCGGCATTCGGGCTTTACGCATTTAACAGCAGCGCACCCTAACGCGAAGTGTCACGCCGTGAAACTCTGCAAAAATCCCATCTCTGCCTTCAGTCATTACCCAAGCTTCATGACCATATGTGAAGGTCAGAACAAAGACTGATTTAAAAACTGAAAACTTTGGTTTGTTCGAAAGCTCCCGTGTAGTGACCACAGAGCGATGAAGCTCACGCATAATACTGCGTTAGCTTTAGCAATCCGTGTATTAATCTCCTTATTCCGTCTTTCGTCATTCGTGAATACGGTCCCAAGGCAGGGGCGGAGCCAAACATTTTCATTTGGGGTGGCCACTGGAGGGGCCAGTTTTGCCACAAGGGGAGCTGTCAATGGTCTGTGTAGGACTTTCAGAAAGAGACCTGAAAAATTTTGGGGGGGCCACTGGGGAGTCCAGGCAAAATTTTAGGGGGGCAGTGGCCCCCCTGGCACCTCCCTAGCTGCGCCCCTGTCCCAAGGTACTAGATATTCTCCACCTGCTTCAGTATATTTCCGCTTACTGCAGGGCGCAATGGATGGGTTTCTGGAGAGACATCAGCCAGTATCAGGCAGCTGTCAACTCCGGGTGCAGCAGCACTACCCAAATCTTTTCCCGAGAGACCCGGTTTTGTACTTTCTCAAGGTCTACAAACATGCTTAGACATCTTTAGCATAAGCTACTCGCAAGATTTCTCTAAAATTTGCTGGAGAGTGAAAATTTGGTCTTTAGTGCTGCAGCCAGGACGAAAACCGCACTGGGTATCAGCCATATTTGGTTCAATCATTTCGCGGCATTTTTTTGTGGTACTTGGCCTACACCTTACCATGGCGGCAAGGGAGGGAGATGCCCCGGTAGTGAATGCATTCTCTCCCGTCTCCCTTCTTGCGTATGAGGATTCTGATCACCACAGTTTGTCAATCTTTCCCTGCCCTTCCAGAACGTTAAGCCACTTCACACGCACGAGCCAGCCAAAGAAATATTTCTCTGTTCAAGGCTTTGAGTATTTCAGGTAGGTTTCATCTCAGCCTGCAGCTACTGTGATGCAGGGTCACAATTTGTAATAGTTTATTGGGGTTTGTTAAAATTGTATTTGTGAAAGCAATGCAATTATGTAAACCAATTGGTGAAGCGTGGGCTTCAAGATGTTTTTTTGAATACTGTGGACTTGTGCAAAGCAGAGTGACAGCTTTTTAATATGAAAGCATTGCGCATGACGAATGATCTGAGATGTAAAACTTTCCGACAAGTCTACCTGCGTCGCAAGTTCGCAGAACCTGAAAAACACTCGCTTTGTAGATTATGCTCTCTTCTAATAACGTTCGCATCGCATAAGGGACTCTCTGCAATTAGCCTGCCTTCGAATAGCCGTACTTTTTATTCTGAAATCAATTTGACGTTGAACTGTGAAATGTCCTCGGTGAAAGTCGTCCTAGGTGACAATTCTCCTAGGTGGCAGTTGTCCGGGTGGCAGTTGTTCTGGGTGGCAATTGTCTTAGGTGGCAGCTGTCCGAGGTGGCAGTTGTCCGGGTGGCAGTTGTCCAGGTGGTTGTAGTCCGGATACCGACTTTTCCACCGTTTGTACTGCACATGGAAAGAAAAATCGGCTTTGTTCTGAAGCCAGGCTTGTAGGCTGCTTTATTTGCTCGAATAGCATCTTTCCCCTCCTGCTTCCACCACTGGGATATCTTTTTGCCACAATTCACCACTTTTTCGTCCGCATACCAGAGCAGCAGATGAAGCTATACGGCAGGTTTGAACGGCTGCCACTTCACTTCTGCGTCCGCAATGCATTCTGAGAACTCTCCAAACAAGGAAGATGCGCTGTCTGCAAGGGTCTTTCTTACATCCTTGGCCACCACTTTCTAAGTATTTCACAATTTTTGAAACTTTTCACTTATTGTTAGCTCAGCACACAAAAAAGCTCTTAGCTCAGTACATGAAAAATCACTAACGTAACGAAGATGCGTTCATACCCTCGAATGATCACATTTCGCTGATCACATATTTTTCACCTTCAGAAGCTTGTTCTCCTTCTGCTAATTCCGCAATCATTAGCGTTTTAATCGGACCTCTTTCTTCACTGTTTCCAATGCCATCGTTAAACTTCATTGGCTTGAAAAGCCAAATCTTTTCAGAGTAATATGGCCCATGTACTGTGGCAGTGAACGCCTGTGTGGCAGAAAAATTTCCATGGAGCATCCTTCATCACAGTATAACAAACAAAACCACTGCAATTTTTTATAAACCGCTATTTTCAGAAATTAGAAACCACAAGTACCTCACCTGAACTGATGCAATCGGCATAGAAAACTCAATCTTCATTGTCCACATGGCAAGGGGACCTTTTCGATCTTCAAACTTCTGAGCAATTGCTGTGAACTTAAACGTACCACCTTCTTTCCAACCGGGATTTAAAATTAAATAACCAGGTTCAGGTGGGTCATTGGAAAGAACTGCAATATCGCAAATAGTTGGCAGTGGAGAAATGCAAAATATTGACAGCAGGAAATAAAACACGAAATACAAAAAAATACTTTGGATCAAATAAGAAGCCATATTGCTAAGGGACGACATGATTCAGGCAACTTGATGCAATTGATGATGAAATATTCTCCAGCCAGACTCAGAGAAAAACAGTTTTGCTATTTAGGTTTTGAGCTCTAATCAGTGAAAATGTGTTCGAAATGCTTCTCTGTTTCTAAAGGTCACACTACTTGGCTACCCTTTGCATCGATTTGTCAGGCAATGGTGGAAAATTCCACGAAAGCAAAAATCTTTTTAAGCAGTTGGACCTAAACACATCAAACAATCACGCAACTTTCAAGCATAAGCAAGCTCATAGGCAGTGGCGTAGCAACGGGGGCCCTTGCACCTTTTGGGAGGCGGCACTTTGCTGATTAAAAATTTATATTTGAAAGGAGTTTAAAAGTACTAGCGTTTTGTTATTATTTCTAATTGAATTTAAGTTCAAACCCTGTTTCAATTTTTGTGTTTGGAAGCCATAGGCTCTTAGGCTATCCTAAAATAACACGACATGTGGGCGTAGAGTGAGGCAATTGATGAAATGTCTACTCAAACGTCTGGGTCATATTCATGTGCTAAAGTGACCCATAGCTTGTCTTGAAATCAGTTTTTTTTAAACACTTACTTGGGGGGTAATCGTGCCCTATTTCCCGACACCTTCCTGGCCAGAGAAAGCAATTTCCGCCATCCTAGTCAAAAGTCCTTTGAACAAAGGAAAGAGATGACATTCGACGGCAGACAAGGGGTTCGATGGTTCACGGTTTATATTGTCCCTCCTCTCACAATCTCATAAAAAAGGCTTTGCATGAAATCATGTTAAATAGTCAAGGCTAGCTTAATCCTTTTTCTCGTATCGGTGGTTCCTCAGTAACGCCCCGACTGCACATCATATAGCATCGCCTGACACCAAGGCATTGGCGATGGAGATTTCGCCTGGGCGGCGATAGCTCAGAGGTATAAGAGCGTCACTGA
>Ga0210059_1004216_pt1 | contig 23172 bp, 17 predicted proteins | sample Ectturendosymbi2_FD_188042 | JGI IMG/M metagenome (GOLD analysis project Ga0210059, IMG submission 188042) | Ecteinascidia turbinata endosymbiont from Florida, USA - Sample 2 (SPAdes) (version 2) | ecosystem: Host-associated > Tunicates > Ascidians > Unclassified | place: Key West, Florida...
ACTGGCATGGCTAGTCAAAAGTAAGCGGAAAGAGGATGATTACTATGAACCAACCTTTGTGGAAACCTTTTAAATAATTTTCTACGTTTGTGCTGTTGTGTTGTGGTATTTAGCCTATCCTCTTAACGCGCGGAAAAACGGCGGAGGTGTTACATTTAGACAACTCAAGTTGTACTGCCTGACCCACTTTCGGAGATAGTGCAAGTTGCGGTAGGCCTACGTAGCCCATAACGTTTGTTGGTTAATTTTTGATTGGTTGCTTTGAAAATGTACAGTAGATTTTTGTGGTTTTAAAATGTACAGTACAGGGTGGACCAAATGTAGACGTCCTCTTGATTGCTTTTTTACAAATTAGGCTATGGCTGAAATTTCAAGACGGTGTATGACAAATACTGTGTGGTTCCGGTAAGAAAATTATTCTACTTTCATCACTGGTCGCGGCCCACTATTTGTATATTGCATTGAACGTTGGGCAACAAACATAGTGCGTTAGGCAGACTATAACTGTATTGAATGCCAACTTTCATGTTGGGGGCCCTTTGACTGTAGGGGCCCTGAGGCCAATGCCTCACGGGCCTCGTAGCTAATATGGCACTGTGTAGCCCACTTGTACAACGTAGACTACATGTAATAATTACTTTGCGTTCATGGTAAATGTTGCTGATTACCCATTGTTATTGAACCTGTTTGTGTGAAAAAATGTGTTGCACCACTGCAGATATATAAAAGCAGTGATGGAGTCTCAAGACTTGGTTTCGGTCTCAAGAGTCGTCTCGAAATCCATTTTTGCGAGTATTGGTCTTGGTTTCAGGTCTCGTCTCGGTCTCCAAAGCTACAGATCTCGAGACTTTGAATTTTACAAAGAAATGGTTTAGTAAAATTTCTACAATTTCACGATTTTTTATTTGTTGTATTTGCAGGTAAGAAACAACCAAAAGAGGTTGGAAAAATGTTAGAAATTTGAAAATAATTCCACTCAGCAGTGATGACGACATTTCTTTTTAATTCGGCAAAATCCATGAATTTGAAGTTTCGAGTCTTGTTCTCGAATATCAAGTCTCGGTTTGGGAAATTTTGATAAAGTCTCGGTCTCGCCATGAAGTTTAAGCCAGGTCTAGGTCTCGGACAGGTGTCAAAGGTTAAGGTCTCCACTAAATAACTGCATAAAAGTATTCAAAGTCGGCATGAAGAAATTCAAAGTCAGCATTTCAATAGCCTGGTCAAAAAACTACAAATTGTCCTTGAAATTTTTTCGGGGACATTTTTTTCAATAAGGTTCGTTCAGTTGCGTGAAGATGTCTAATGATGCATCGGATGACTGCTTGATTGTAGGCTACGCCCTGTGGCAGTTCCCTTCTACAGAAGAGGAACAGCACACGTTTAGGACAATTTCGCGAGAGCATTGGTTAATAAGAAGTGTCCATGGCACGCCCAAGTTAACAACTAAGAAACTTAGACCCGCCCGTTTCGCTCGACCAGCTCAGTTTATCACATAAGAATGTATTCACTCATGGTTTTATTCGGTAACTTTAAGCACTGCGATATTCATCACAACAGGAGTTTATAATGTACATCAACACACCCAGACATTATTACAGGTGACAGGGGTTAATGCGAATTCTATTCTTTCACAGAGGGAGAGAGTAACCCATCCTATTGGGCAGTCATAACACGACCTGCCTGAACATTGGTTAAGACCTCGGTATTTCCGTAAGTCTAACCGTTCTGGGGTGTTTGTTGGCTACAAGCATGTCCTAGATCACTAGTTCACTAAACCCCACTCGTTCGCCAACTGTTTAGGTGTTTAGCTTGGCATGCCCACTGCTCAACTGACTGAACCTGGCAAAGACACAGGTACATATAAATTTTCTCGAGCATTCTCATTGGCTACTCGGATGACGTCGTGAAACGTCATTACGTCGAGTTTGGATTTTTCGGAGTTACCAGTGATTTCGGTTACGTTCTTTATCATAATTTGGATTGTGTTTTGTTATTATTTGTTTTTATTCCTTTGGATCGAAAATATTATTTATATTTTTATCTGAATTGCTAACAGAATTGTTTTTATAAGGTTTTTATTTGCTCTCTTCCTAGTGGTGACTTGCTATTGCAAACGGAGTGTAAATATACGATAGTTCAAATAAATACACAGTACAACGTCCTTGTAAATCAAGTGTTTGCAAATCCAGTGTCCGTCTTCATTCTTCTTGAGCTCAGTTCATGACTTTAGACCAGTGTTTTTCAACCTTTTTTGCATCACGGACCACTTTATGCAATAAAAAAATTTTGGGGAACACCAAACAAAATTTTATAATCACAATTATGATGTTTAGTTCTGTTTTGGCTCTTTTAAATTATTAAAATTAACAAGAAAGTCCTATTCGTTTGCTCCTAAAACTAATTACTTTTACGAAAGAAAACATATTTACGCTCATTGCGTTAAACTAGTGATTTTCGACCGGTGTTCGATGGAACACTAGTCAAACTTATCAAATTTCCTGCGGAACACCTGACGATCTTTCACGGAACACTAGTTTTCCGCGGAACACCGGTTGAAAATCACTGCTTTAGACACTCCAATGTTTCTTCTTTGCCTTCACTATTTAATGAGGTTGTCGGCGAACTTTCAAGTTGTTTTCTGAACTTGTTTTTGAAGTCTTTCCCTGTTTGCATTTCGGAGTCACAAGACGCTTCATGTTGAGGATGCAACACGAACTCAACATTCCTTCCCACTCTGTGAAATTGAAGATGTCGGGTATCTTCGAAAGAATCGGAGAGATGTTCCAATAGAAGTTTCCGTGCCATTGTGGCGCATTCCTCACAACGTTGTCGCTTCCCCAAGCTCTACGAGGAGCGATAATTTCTGGAAGCTGCGAGGCTATACGTTGGTTCCTCCGATGCTTCATCTGAGCATTGTGTTGATCTTCAATTCGCATGTATAAATAAAGATGATTGATTTAGCTTTTCGTGGATCCTGACAGTAATTTTTGCTATTAATAAACTTTGTACTATATTGCTTGAAGTACAAATGAAATTTTCTAGGAGATCTTCGAACGATAACCAGATGCAACGTCATTCATAAGTTTTCTTTCATATACGTCATAAAATTGTGAAACAATATTTCTTGTTCAAAACGATAATCGTTTTGGCTTGAATGAATATCTAATGTTATCAGAGAAGTTGTCGATGACAAGCACATAACGTTTTTAATCAACTCTGATAGTAATGTCGTGTTCTGCATAATCATAGTCGAGCACGTATAAATGTGAAAAGAAGTAAGAACTCGTTAAACCAGAAGAGTTGCAAAGTAATCTTATGAGAACCTTCTTTTAAGACTCGGGGGTATGTCGCCGAATCGTATTACCCCTTATACTCACAACAATTTCATGACACGCATTATTTGCTTAACAAAATAAGGTTCTTTTCACAAAGTTTCTAAACCAGAAGTTAGGTTCAATCTTTATCAAGTAATTTTTCCTCAGCACCATCTAAGTGCTGTGAGACATCCCGCTTGCCCATTAGCCACAATAGTGATATTGTTTGGCTACGTCCTTTTCATGAAGCTTATAAAACGGAGATGTTCTTCATCTTCCGCTTAATCCACCAACCTTCCCCATCTAGGGCAAGTGCTATGTTGGAATGTAATAGGGTTTCCTTCCCCAAGGCTTTGGTGGGTTTGATCCCAAGCAATATTACTTCACCTTTCGAAATCTTTACCTCATACTGTGAGGCAATCTGTTTTGATATCGTGTGAAAACTTAGGTGTTCTCATCAGCCATGGTCTTATGTCAATTTTTGCCCTAATTGTTTTAAGATGCCTGGTTATCTCCAATGTGGCTATTATGAAACTAGATATTGTCAATTTAATACATTTCCTCACGTTTCGATTTTTATCCAACTGGCAGTAAAGGGATTTGTTTCAAAATTCAGGGTTTGTAGTTTTTCATATCAGACATGACCTACCTCTCCGCATTTTATGTGTGGAATGTTTGGTCACTCCAAATATGGTCACTGGTAAGATCTTACTTTTCAAATTTGTCTTTAAGACATCTAACATAAGCTGTGGCCATAAAAATGGCATTATGAATTCTATGCATCAAGAGGTCTGAGTTAAATTTCGTTAAAAATTGGTTGACAACGAAGGCTACTTGCTGACAATATTTATTTTTCGAAGTCTGCGGAGAAGACTTCTCATCATAGTTCTTTAATACTCTCAACAGATTTCCCTATTGGACTGTCTTTATTAGTATATACGGTTACTCATCTAATAATTTAATAGATCTTCTTTTCACGTGGCAATTAAACTATGGCTGGAAACAATGTCAAGATTACCTCCAATCTTAGTTGCGGTAACATTTTTACGGAACGTTACTGTTAAGTGTAGTACTGTTATTGAGGTGTTAAATGTGTGAAAAAAATCCATTTTGTTATTTATTTACAAGGAAGACAAGGGAAGCGATACATTTTTAGCTGAGATTGGCCATAATAAGTTAGCTCACGTCCTATACCTTAACTAACAGGGCTGTCGTTCTCAATTTCAAACGGGATTACTTCGTGTTATAACAATCTATTAACAAAGAATCGGAGGTATGAACTATTTTCCTAAAAAATTGGTACTCAATAAATTAAACTGTTCTGCGCTTAAAACCTTAAACAATGTGAAACACATGGAACATTCCTGCCCACTGTAGTGCGGGTTGGAAAAGGAACATGATCCCATTTTGGTCCAAAATTGTTATTCCCGGTAATCGTAAAGATAATTTAGTTACTGGATTTAAAGCGGGATCATAGTTACCTAATGGCTGGATTTTATGCAAGTGAATTTCCAATTTAAAATAGAGTGGACATCTTAAAACAAAACGTCATCTGGGTTTATCCCAAATAATAGATAAAGACTCATTGATCTTAAACGAAAAATTACTATGTTTACTGACATAAACCTTGATTGATCTTTGATATGGGTGTTTTCTTAGCTCCCGAGATGACTTTCTGTCCTTACTGGGTTCGGACGCTTCGTTTGTTTCCTTCGGAATGTACAGTTTTGCTTCTAATTTTCGTATCTCCTCGTCAAGTTTTCGTTTGTCTTCTTTCCTTCTGTAGTACCGTTGTTCCAACTCTGTGTAGAGTTCAGTACTAATTTTTCTTATACATCCTGTAACAAAAGAACATTGTTATATCATCCTATAAATATCTTTTCTAGGCTTCGATAATTGTTAATCAATCCTATCTGACGTCCTATTTTTATTGTTTTTCGTGAAATGTTAAGTGTCATTAATTGCAAAGATTTTTCAATAAAATATCAAATGTTTATTCAAAAAAGCGTTACTTATCCTTTTTCTAATTTATATCATTAATAACCCCATAATTAGGTGAGCTTCCTAAGGGGCTGAGCAGTGTGGTTTACCAAAACGTTTCATTAAGATAACGAGTGTCTGACCTTAACGTTCATCATTTATTCTGTTCCTTATTAACAATTTGTTTTTTTTATCCGGTTTGGCGTTTTTTTAGACATGGTTTGGCTTTTTTTCTCCAAGAGATGTCTGGCAACCTTGGCGCCACCATGCGGATTAAATGCACATGCTTCTTGGGCGACGAGGCGGCAGCCGGTATTTCTGTTATGCAGTATCGGGTATAGTTAGATGGAAATATTGATTTCATAAAACTGATGGAGTAGTTATGCGTAATCTTTTAGTTTCGTTGTGTGAACTGCAATATTTGTTCTATTGGTGATTCTACTTTTTCTATTTTTTTCTACTGCATGTAGACCAGCTGAAGGCGTTGTGCAAATTTTTTAGGCAGTGGCTACTGCTACATGTAACGCCAGAGTAACGCACGATGAGAGTGCAGTAGGCTTGGTAGAAACGTAATAAAAGTAAAGGTAAACCCTAAATAACCTAACGCTAACCTCTAAACCTAAACTTAGAAAAATTCTGAAAAAAGTAAAGAAAAATGTGGTCCCATGACATGAGATGAATTGAAACGTGCAAGCACTAACTAATATCAAATCAAAGGTGCCCTGTAATAGATGGATATCTGTCAGTAAAATTTTTTTATGTTGTTTTACTTTTATTCATTGTGTAAGTTGAGTTGATTTTATTTGGCGATAATTGATATTCAGCAAGAAAAAACACAAATTGTGCAAGAATGCCAGGGCAATAAAGGAATTGGAAGGTTATGAGTAAATGCCCTTCAACAGTTATATTAGCTTTGTTACTGTCCAGTTTTAACTCGTGGTGTTGCATGTGTGGGAAGGACAGGAACTGCTAGATCGTAGATGTTCAACACAGTTGTACAGGGAGTGCTGGGTCGCAGCCGGTCTCTCTCTGTGGATCATGGATGGGTTTCTCAAATCTGCAAGAATCTGAGTGAATGTGGCAGAGAAGGTACAAACCCAGCTAAAATGAAACTCTGCGTGGGTTATCATAACCCTAATCACATCTAGCAAGCTCTGCAAATTGTTTGCAATGTTTTTTTTGCATTTTGATGATGGTTGGTTTGGTACTCTTAGAATGCAATCTGCAGAGATGTAACCTTTGAATTTCTTTGTTCACCAGAAGTGATGACGTGCTGTTCCTGCAAAACAAAAGAACACCAGCAGCAACAAGAAAACCAAATCACAAAAATACGCAAACAAACAACGAAACAAGAAAACCAAATCATAAATACACAAACCAAAAATAAAACAATCACGCAAATACAACCTAGTTTTGTAAATAATGGTAGTATGTAATAAAGCAGCAAATTCTCTATTATTCCTGTGACGTGCAGCCTTAGGACTGCATCAAGTAGTGCACAATATTCATACCACTCCGCAATTGTTCCCATAAACCACTCTATAAGATAACATTCGCTCACAGGTTTTTGCGTGCATGGTAAGCAGATGATTGCCTGCGAACAAATCAGGACAGCTAACTACAGTCAGACCTCGTTTATCCAAACTACTTTGTTTCGTCAAATAATGTCGGCTTAGCAAGGTATCTGGAAAATCGGAATCAGGCCTATGGCCATAGGCAGCATTAGGTGACACCTCCCCTAAATTTCGTTGTGCCAAGAATTTTTTTTATTAAAATATAAAATAAAAATAGAAGTCTTGACTGTCTAAAAATCTTTTGGGCCCCTCCAAACCTTTAGACCTAGCTACAGGTCTGGCCTAAGCGAACTCTCAATGGGGAAACAGAAACAAACTAGAGTAGTCTGAAACAAACCGATGACTGTGAAACATGACTAAAATGAAACTCTCATAGTTGTTTTTGTTTATTAGCAGATCCATATACATAAGCTAGTGTGCATTCAGAATGGGATTAAACGCGGAAGAACTGTACAGGGGACCTGCAACTGCTTCTTGCAGGGTCTGCCACTGTTACATTCATTGGGCATAAAAAATTGACTTTCACCCTTCCTTTCATGATTTAATAAACATATAAGTAACAGTTGGCGTAATCCAGTTTAGCATTTTTTTTCTATTGATATGACATATCCGATCCCAAATTTCTGAGTCGGTGCCAGACAGTGAGGTTTCCAGATTAAAGGGATGAATTGCATTGGGAGAAATCCATTCCTAGCAATTTGTTTTGGATAGCAGAGATTCCCCCCGTTAATCGCAGTTCAGACAAACAAGGTCTGACTGTATTTGGAATAGATAGTGGTATTGATCTCATTGTATCACTGCTTTTGGGCACAGCGCATTTATTACATCACAATTGCTGTTTCTTCCTTTGAACATGGTGCTGAAAAGATACTTAGCTTGTTGAACATTCAGCAAATGCTAGTCGTACAGCAATGAGAGCTGTTTAGCCAAACGTACATACACTTTAAGTGGAGTTAGTCTTATAAAATCGTGCAAGTCTTATAAAATTGATGCTGACAACCAGCTGCATAACTTGTCTGTGGAGTGTGCTGTCTATCAAGATGAAGGTGTTATAAATATATTTGCGAAATCACTGCAGAGAAGAACGATTGAATTGCAATTGCTCTGATTACTTTGCATCGTAATGTAGAAGTGAATTGTATACTCGAAATCAATAGGACTTCTTTTGCAGCAAACAACATTGTCAACTAAAAACGCTATTTTCAAAATACAACGCTTGACTGATATTTTGTCCAGATCATGCAACAATCTTTGAGGCTAGCTGTCGCACCTTTCAATATGAAAAGTTACTTATAAAAATATAGTTTCAGTGGAAACAAACCCATGTTACTTGGCGTGACCCTTAGGAAAGCCTAAATTTACTTAATTTTGTCATAAGCTAGTAGGTGTAAACAGCAGATAAAATTAGCCCGAAACTGCAAAGTGAAACAATCGTGATTGGAGACTGTCCTCTCGCCATGAAGCGAAATATTACAAAACAGCTCCTGCTTGTACATGGCAGTGTACAAGATTCCGACAGCATTAAAGCTGGCACTGCCAGAGGAGGACATTCAGAAACACATGCGTTCGACGCAGTATCAATTTAAATTGTTCAAAAATATAAATTGTTTCGTGTCACTGCCCAGGCACTATTTAGACAAGGCAGTAACGTTGTTGTTTCATAATAGTACTATGGAACGTTAGAAGGGAAATGTAGGCTGTTGCCTGTTCCAAAACATCCGCATTAGTGACAGCATTTGATATTTTACCGGCTTTAATGCTGAGTACCTGCGGTGCAAAGGGTCTGCCATGACAGCCAAACAGAACCCTAGATGCGCCCCTGTCTGAATATACAGTAAAAAATATGGACTCAATACCTCCCCTTGTCCAATCCCATTACTAACATGAAATGGTACAGACAAATGCTTGCCACATTTTCTTTGCATCATTTGTTCCTTGTACCAAAACTAAAGAAATATTTTTGATTTTGAATAACCAAAAATGTTTTTTTTCATTACAAAGTACAAGACTTGTCAAGTCCTTTGAGCCTACGAACAGCTCTCTACCGCTTTCAGCGCCAGAGTTATGCTTGGGCACAGCCACGTGTGATGCGGTTGTTTTGGCGCAAAGTATGAATTTCAAAGTGCGAATATATCGTACCCCGGCTCTGATAGTGTAAACAGTTTGAGAGCTGGTCTACCAATATATCGTACCTGGATTTCAACCTAAAACCAGCACTTTTTGGTTGCCTGATCAACGCCATAGCTCCTCCGCCGATTGCACTAGAGAGCTGTTCAAACACTCAAAAGATTCGGCAAGTCTTCTAGTCTGCACTTGAAGAACATTTTTTTGGTTGGGGGTTGCAGATTTTTTGTGAGTGATGTCATAAGTGAAGTAGTTTTTGGGCCGTTTTGGCTAATGTTACCTGGCCTATGGCCCAACTGCTAGGCCAAAATATTTCGGTGAAGGTTTCATTGAAAACTAGATTCGAGTCCAAGTCTTTTGAGCCTTTGATTGGCTTTCTAGCATTTCTGGTTCAAAAGTTATGATCTAAAACAAATGAATTAATTAGGTAATTAGTCAAATATTTTTATTACTTTAGATCATGACTTTTGAACCCGAAACCACAGCAGGTTATTCAAAGACTCAGATTGTAGCCTAGTTTCCAGTAAAAACTTCAGCGAAATAGCACCATCTAATGGTTTGAGCCCAGGGCCAGGTGAAGTGGGCCAAGGTGGCCTAAAAGCCCTCCACTTATGACATCACTCACAAAAAATCCACACCCCCAACCAATAATTGTTTTTTCGAGTGCAGACTAGAGGACTTTCCGTGTCTTTTGAACAGTTCTCTACCACTTTCGGCGCCTGAGTAATGCACGCACAAAGCCACGTGCGATCCGGTTGTTTTGACTCAAGAATCCCCGAATCCTACCAGACGTCAAAGTGTTAACAAAAATCATGGTTTTATGACCCTGGGAACCAAAACAATGAGCCGTTTTTGTGGCTCAAGTGTTTTTTAGAAACTAGGCTATCATTCGACTTTTCAGAGCCTGTGATCGGCTTTCTACCTTATCTGGAGCTGAAATTATGGCTCACAAACCACAAACTCAATATAAATTCAAATCCCACAAAAGGTAGCCTTGGTTATTTTGGCTAAAAGCCACAACTCACTAGCAGATTGAGCTACAGAGCTGTTCAAACCCTCTACAGACTTGGCAAGTCTTGTAGTTCAGAATAAAATAAATATTTTAGTTTTGCGCTTGGGGTTTTTGGTTGATTACATGATGATGGGGCGAGGTTTTGCATTTTTTTGGATGACATCATTGGTTGATCCAATGAGCCGATTTTTTTGCTCAAAACTTTCTTGGATTCTAGGCTATAATATGAGTCTTTAGAGCCCTTGATCGACTTTCTAGCATTTCTGGGTACAAAAAGCCAAAAAAATCCAAATATTTCAGGAATTCCCTAAGGGATTAGCAGGGATTTCCTTACTTAATTTTCAGTATTTTGGCCATGATATTGGAACCAGAAATGCTAGAAAGTCCATCAAACCCTCTAAAGACTCATATTATAACCTACTTTCCAATAAAAACTCGAGTCATAAAAATGGCTCTTGTCCTTGGCATCCAGGGCCCGATGACATCATCCCAATGTAAACAAAATATGCACAAACATACTCCCATCATGCAAACATCAATAAACAAAAACGACATCCAAATCCAAAAAATTTTTTTCATTGAAAACTGCAAGACTTTCCCCATCTTCAGAGGGTTTGAACAATTCTCTAGCTCAATTGGCTGGTTAGTTGGGGCCTGCCATGGAATACCGCACAAGCCTAAGCAATAAAACAAGTATTCTATTTCAACTAAGAAAGAGATACCTGAAACATTACTTTTGAAGCCATCACAATAGCTACCATATTTTTCAGACCATAAGGCACACTTAAAATCCTTTAATTTTCTCAAAAATCAAAAGTGCACCTAATATATGAATCTGGTTATGCTTTCTCAACTAGAGCCAATTGTATGTGGTAAACAGCGCTATTTATTTGCAAGTTGCGATTTTTTTAGGCAACAGGTCATTGTGTTGTGTAATAAACCAACAGCAATTGCAATGAGCAGCATATGTGGTTCCGAGAGTAGCTAACACATACCACAGACCTATTACTCCATGAGGCTCTTGACTACATTGGCAAACACTGAATCAAACACGCACACAACTTTTGTTTTATTTTATTTGTGTCTAGCGGATTGGGCATGTGTGACAGGCTAAACTCCCTCTTTTGTAGTGACAGATTAAACTCCCAGTGACGACTCTGGCACTTGCGAGTTTTGGCTTATCTAAGTTTTGCTTCATTTAATGCACCTTATGTATGAAAAAATAACAACTAGCATTCAATTTGGATGCTGCGCATTATGGTCTGAAAAATACGGTACACTTTTATGCTAATGTTTACATTGCTTTCACTTAGCGGTTTTCAAACTTTCATGAGAGACCTATTTTGCAATCCACTTTAACCTAACGACCCCCTTCCAAAAAATTCCAGTCGGGCATATGAAATGCAGATGTTTCTTGCAAAATAGAAAATCACAATGACTAAAAAATAACTTACGATATCACTGTCTTGAACAAAGACTTATGTATTAAATTTATGCACATGGCAGCATTAGTGAGAGAGACCCATGCCTTGTGCAAATCACTCCACAACAACAACTCATTAAAAACTAGAATTAACTCCCATGTTACCTACTGCATTAAGATATTTAACTTGCAAACACAGTACATTCTTATGTCACAAAGTTATTCGTGTTTTGCCAAACGCAACAGTACTATAATGGTCATAATCACACTTACAACAATTTTGAATGAAAAGCTAGGCATTATTTTTGCCAGGTGATCCTATTATTTTGGATACAACAAAAGTTGTTCCATATACGGACTATAAAATATATAAGTAATTATGAATATTTTTATCAGAAGCTCTCGCGGCCCCTAGAAAAAGGCAAACGACCCCCAGGTTGAAAACCACTGTTTTAACTGACATTAGGTAATATCCATGCATAACACCCACACAGCAAACAGGGGGTTATTTTCCTACATTGAGTTTTCCACATTGAACACAGTTGATGCTACTACAGAACAGAATGGCAACATATCCACAACTACTTTGCAGACTGCCATCAGCAGCCATCTGGAAACAATCAGGTATATACGTTTTCCAAGAACAGGTAGACCCCGCAAATCATTTATCAGGGATAAAATCAATAAACACAGAGTCATGATAAGGTGTTTTTTACTTTTTTCCATGATAATGCGCAATGTGGCTTGAAAACAAAGAATTGCAGGTCTAATGTTCAGGTACCACTCAGTGACTGAAATTATAACTGCCATATTAAATTACTTTAATCTGTTAGCATGGGTGTATGTATTGATTTACAAAACTAAAGATAGAGAGAACTGCATTGTTGTTGGAATAAGGTTTTTATAAGTGTATTTGACGATTAGATATACATGTGAAACCAACTGACAGTTGCTCATTTTTTAAACCTGGTTTAAATGCATATAGCAAAAATACAAAGTTATAAAGTAAATTGCACATCTATTACTAGGCTGCTGAATGCAGTTTGCTTAGAGTTGAAAATTTACTGTATACATAAGTACCTTACATCTATTTAAAGCTGTAGACCATATATTTGCATTAAGTATGAAATTTCATGTCAAATCACATTTTCTTTTGCTTTTGTTTAGTACAATTTTTGAAGTATCAGCATTGGTACCTTTTCATAATGTCTCTGCAAAGTAAGCCAAAAAGTGAGCTGACAGCTGAAGAACTGGAGCAGCTGGAAAAAGAGGAATTTCAAACTGGACCACTGTCAGTGCTGACTGATTCGGTAAAAAATAACACTCAGATTCTCATCAACTGCCGCAACAACAGAAAGCTGCTTGCACGAGTGAAAGCATTTGACCGGCACTGCAACATGGTTTTGGAAAATGTTAAAGAGATGTGGACAGAAACTCCCAAGTCTGGAAAAGGAAAGAAAAAGCAGCAACCTGTTAACCGAGACCGTTTTATTAGCAAAATGTTCCTTCGTGGTGATTCTGTAATCATTGTCCTCAAAAACCCCTTGGCTTCTGCAAAGTAATTATGCAGTAACAATCATGACACAATATCATTTCAAGTGTATGATTTTCATTTTGCAAAAGTTTTATATTGCAGTTTGAACAAGGACTTAAAACTCAGATCATTGCTTTTGCGTGCTTTAAATGCTGGTTTGTGAAGATTTCGAAATGCCGCTTGAATAAGGAGGTTAATTCACAGTTTTGACATGTCTTGTGTGCTTAAAATGTCACTACTAGTTTTGTCTCTATGTTGGGGCACGCTGTGGTTGCGCATTTGCATGTTATATACTTGTGATTTTTCTCTTAATGCTGCAAGTGAAAGTTAGTCCGCCTGGCATCTGATTAATTGTGTCATATTGTTGAAATATGTCTTTTATACAGAGCATTAAGTTTTCATAGAAGTGTCTAATGGCTAGTACAGCTTCTGGTTCGTCATCCAAGGGCGATGAGCAAGGGATAGACCTGAAATTGGTGAACGAGTTCAAACTAGCTAAAGACAATGAATTACGTTTTGAAGTCGAAACAAACGCTCGCGTGAAGCTTGATCTTGTGGATGGGAGTGCAGAATTGTTCGGAACAGAACTTGTTCGTTCCAGGTAACAAAAAGGTTTAGTGATGGTTTTTTCAAAAAAACATTTCTCAAATAGTTGTAATTTAAGTATTAGCAAAATCTTAAACAGCGGCACCCTATGAGTAAGAAGACAATCACCCTTGGGCATTTTGGTGTTGGAAAAAGTTCTACATGGGGAGAATGTCACAGCTTTCCTCGGATACATTTTTTGTAAGATAATGCAAATTACACTTACGTTGATGCTCTTTTCAATTCGAAGCATCCCAGATTTCTGGCAAATGCATTATAGATCAACTATGGTCGTTGTATTTTTTATGTGTCAGCTTTAATGTAAGTGGCATTGCTTGAGGTTAGGCGTCGTGCATTATTTTCCTAAGCAAAGTATATATATGCCACAGGTCCTACGTCTTTGAATCCGGAGCAAAAATTGCTGTGTTCACATGGTTTGGGTGTTCCTTGAAGTTGACAGGCAAAGTTGAAGCAGCTTACGTGTCAAAGGTTTGTTATTGAATGAAATGTGTTATTAGCTGTAAAATAGGTAACCAAAATCTAATTTCAGTGCATTTCAATGAGGGTTGAGAAAAACCCGGAGTTTTTCAAAACAACAACCCACCTGTTTTTTTAAGATGTAGGTTTTTATTTTAAAAAAAACAAAAAAAAAACACAAAAACCCCATCCTGAATTGTTTCTATTGCATCATGCAATATCACCATTTTCAGAATTACATAATAATAACTTGTTATACCTACTATGGCATTCAAAATTGAGGGTGAAGAAATGTACCACATCTTTGTTTTTGCAGTGTTATTGGCCAGTTCGCTCCAAAGTGGTAAGGCTTGGGAAGCATGCGCACAGCAAACAGAAAAACCAATCCCACACAAACTCTGCAGTTTCATGTCAAGTTTATGTGCATGCCTTGCTAGTTCAGCATCTATAGTGTATTTTGTCAATATATGGTTTGGTGTGGTCCAACATCAGAAACAGTTTGGATTCAAAGAAGGCAGAAAAATTGGTTAAAATATACCGATTTTACAGAGCTGTTCATCTTCTTCAAAGAAGATAACCACTGCAGTAGATTTACTCAAACTTTCTGCATTATTCTCATTTATTCAAGTCGTTTCAGTTTCGTGCTGTTCATTTTGTTTGATTACGTGTGCTGCTTATTTTATTTTTCACCTCAGTAGATTTTTTAAATAAAAAAGTAAAGAGTGTGATTTTTGGTGGGTTTTATTGTTTTTTTAAGTGGGCTTTTAAAAAAAACGCGGGTGGTTTTTTGTGTGTTAGGTCCATTTAAATCAACCCTGATTTCAACTGCGTTAATGGTGTTGGAATATTAAGAAAACAGGTTCTTCATCTCTCTTCCTTCATTTTTTCAAACCTGTATACTGAATTTTTTTGCCACAGGATACACCGATGATCATATATCTCAACACTCATGCTGCTGTGGAACAAATGCGAAAAACGTCGGAGCAAGAGGACATTCGAGGGCCCCGTATTTTGGTGACTGGACCCCAAGATGTTGGAAAATCAACTGTATGCAGGTAGTTCTTACATTGGTTGCGTTTCATTTGCACCGAACTACAACGAGCATGTCTTTCACCCACATTTTCTCTTGTTCTGACCAATTTTTGACCATATGCTGAAATGTCAGGGTTTAACCTTTGCACTAAGATGTTTTAGTTTTTGCAGATGAAACATTTCTGCTATCGGTTTCACTGTTCGTATCTGTCGGAAGAAACCCTTTCTCAACAAAAAGAAGCCGCTCTATTATTTTAAAAATATATATTTCCACTGCAAAGTCGGCATCCTGGTTTCTTATGCGTATAGAACATACAAGATTCAAACCTTGCGCTGTTGGCTATATAATGTTTATAATAATCAATCTGCATATAAGCTACTGCGCCAGCCGTCGATCTAGATTCCTCATTACCCGACAAAAACGGAGCGAAGACGATTTGAACAATATACACATATACGCCTTGCTGCAAAGTGCTGCACAGTTAATGTGGGCGATACCCTCGTAACTGATGGTAATTTTGCTCTTGCACACGCCAGGGTTAATGAGTATTCTAGACTAGAGTCAAAGTTCTTGATAAGTGCAACCTATGTTTTTGTCCTGTGGAATCAAACAGGTATTTAATTTTTAAACGAAAACCTGAAGGTGTCAGATTTCGTTCAAACACAAGCTGCTTTCTCATTGTCTTTGGGCATTGCAGATCTTTCGATGATTACTGTGGAGTGAAACAATTAGTTGTACGCGTAGGTTACAGAGTGGTAAGTCGGGCCGGGCTTTTGGGGTATGACCGGCTTCGGGCTTAAGTTTGTAAAAAATGTTTCGGGATGATTTCGGGCCTGCAAACAAATCTTGTTTGTAACATTCAGAGTGACGATTTTCTTCTTAGGTGATGTGCATTTGTTATGCTCACCTTTGTAGCCTCTGTGAGTGAAGTGATTGTAATTTATCTTCAGCTACTTTTATTTGCAAATACAGCTGCGTTCTTTTGTTCTGTGCTTGGATTAGTCTCACACACTTTGAGAAGGCGACAGCAGTGAGAAAATTAGCACGCGTTGGCGTTGCTTTGAAAAGATCAATCACTTACGCAATTCCTGGCTTGTTTTGAGAAACGATGGCCTATAAACGGGCTTTTCATGTCAATAGCGCTATCTTAGATAGTCTCTTTTATTTCTATAGCGCCATTGTGGATAGTTTCGTGATAGCTATTTTTTTTCTTGATAAACATTACATTCTGCAGTATTATCGTTGACTAACAAGCTTGAGTTTGTGCTTGTTTAAGCCAATGTTTTGGTCAAAGTGATTGCTACTTTGGGTGTGATGAAACCGTGTACGTGCAGCTATACCCGTACACTACGTTTTCTGGTAATCTGCAGCTGCGCAAATCTTGACTAGCTGGTTAAGTTAGACTTTCCAGCCTAAATCGGGCTTCAAAAAAAATGTCGAGCTCGGGCCGGGTTTGGGCCCTACCTCAGCTTGTCGTTTTTTGTTTCTAACTTGTGAAAAAACATTATTGCTGGCTAACTGTGTTGCTATGCAGCTGCACCACCTTGCTGCAAAACACTGATAACAAGATTGCTTTTCAGACTGTTGCTGAACTATGCTGTGCGTCTGGGGCGTAAGCCAACCATGATTGATTTGGACGTTGGTCAAGGAGGTGTTTCCATACCTGGCACTGTGGCTGCTTTGACAGTCGAGCGCCCGGCAGATCCAGTGGATGGTTTTGACCTAAAAGTACGTTGTGGTGGTTATTGCAATTCAGTAATGCTGATTTCTGCATTACTGAATTAGCGTTCCTGTTGACATATTCATTTGCGGCCGGAATGGGACAGTTCGGCGATGGACTTCAGAACAATGTTGTTGGTTCCAAATTTTTTAAATTGCTCTCGATGTCAACCCTGCTCAATTGCTCTAGGAAAATTTTCACTGTTGGTATTCATGGCCAAGGGTGCCAACAAAAAGTGTCAGACGTCCATAGAAAAAGCGTACTTGCCGTTTGCTTGTACAGTAAATCTGTGAGTTGGAGTTTGCCTTTGAGCAAACTCTGGCATCCCGCTCAGCCAAACGGAAGTTCTCGTTCGCAGGGATGCATTATCTGGCACCCCGCTGTGAAAACAGGATTTCGCACTCCAGGAGGTAACTGTTGGCACAGATTTGGAAGTACGAATATATTCGTACACCGATATGCAATCGATGAAAAGAAAGCAGCACGGCTTTAAATTATTTGCGAAATGCAATGAAGAATAACTACGCGAAAGTTCAAGCAATAATTGCTGTCCAGGCTTAACTTCTGTGCGAACCAGTGGTTCTCACAGATTTTTTCATATACCCCTCTTACAAACCCAAACACTGTCACTTCCTCCCCAACAAAAATAACAGAAAATATCAATGCAAACATTTCACGCTACCTACTGTGAAGAAAAAACAGACGATTACGAACAAAACGGACTCTTTTATTACGTCAGTCACTGCAGCTAAAGCAGCTTGTCGTTGCGTACCTGTAGAGATTCCCATCTAAACCAACCTCGCTGTGCAGTTTTTATGTGTTGAATAAATAAATAATAAAAACTTAAGGTTTTTTCATCCATCAAGGTTTTACAGCTTTTTCTCCCCAATTCCTCCCAGGAATTAAAAATTCTTCCCTTAGTGAGCCAAGTGGCACCTGTGTAAGAACCACTAATGTAAACTCACAAACGTCTCATGTCAGCAGAAAAAAGGGAAATCACACTGGCCCCTAGCGCACAGGATGACAACGAAAGCACTTATCAAGCAAACATCCTTTGTAGTCTAACCTTTTAAGTACGTATTTCAAAAGCACTATTTTTTCGTATAAAACATGTGCGACCACCATCGCCGAATTGCCCCAGACCGTTTGTGGCTTTGGAGCAAGTTGAAAATTTAAGTCGCCACGGCCGCACACATGTAAAGTAAAATCTGAATTATGAGGGCTGTGGATAAACCAGAACTATTTGTCTGTTGTATGAGGATAATTGATAGAAAGTGGGCCAAACGGATGTGTGGAAGCAGTCAGGTTCAGGGTGTGAAAGCAGAGCAGAAGCAGTGCAAAAATATCTTGAACTCAATGGCAGCCGTAATTCGTAAAAATAAACGTAATGCGGTCGGCAACGGCGAAAAGGTTGTGCACCCTTGTATTAAGCTATTCAACTTCCTGGCACACAGGCAATAAGGCGGAATTTGGTGAATTGCTGTGTTTGAACATAAAGCTATATGCACACGGGATGCGTCCTGTGCGTTTTTTGGGCGCATGCGTCTGATTTTTGACCTCACGTCCTTTTCTGATGCGTCTGGCATGGTCTGCGTTCGAGTAGAAGCTGTTTCTATATTGACGCATCAGACTCACTGCCCAGGGTTCGGGAAAGAGCGGTGATGTGATGTACTTGTAGACACTGTTTAAGTGCTTTGTACTGAGGTAAAGAAAAGGATGCAGAACGACCACAGAACAATTGCTAATAGTTTGCGGATAGCTGAAACACACTGGATTTACGAAAGATCAATCTAGTCTTCAGTGGGCACAGTGGGGTAGGCTACTAAACTGCTGTACTGTTTAGGCCGACATGACCCGGCCAACCTAATCAGCTACTGTTGGCTGAAGTTTTTGTCGCAAGCAAGTCGTGATTTGTGCGACATAATCTACCATCGACTGTAGGCAATTCTAGGTGTTGGGCAAGGCCATGCTAAGTGTATTTTTTGCAGTAGGCTACTTGAAACTAATTGAAAGTAAGTGTGTAACTTTCAATGAACAGTTGATAAGTCTTATTCAGGCACAACCGCTGTCACATAAATTATCAGTTATGGAGTACAAGAATGATAAAATAAAGGATAACATTCGCAAACATCACACAATGTGTAAAGTGATGATGTTTTGCTGTCTTACAAAAGCCAATTAAAGGCTATCGTTGTTCATTCCCTGCTAGTGATTTTGTTGTGGGATTGTGTGTGACATTAATTCCGGTTCTACCTACTGTCTATGCTGCTTTAATTTTTTGATACTTAGCCCCTCTAGAAATGAAACAAATGGTTTTTAAAGCAATGCCATTGTTGCATGTAAACACCGTCATGACTATGGAGGTAGGCCTACACAAACCTCATTCAATCCATGTAGCAACAAATCATGCAAATTTTGTGTAATGCGGTACTTTGTTCGTCTGAAATGTTGACAGCACTACTTTTTTAATGATTTGTGAAGCATTGTACAAAGTTAAATTTGGCAATTAGCGTTTTTTTTAATGCATATAACCAGCCCTTTCAAGGTTTGTGCAGTGTACCGCCACAAGTCTTGTGTAAGTTTGTTCAACAGTATGGTGTACAAAATTAGTAACACCCTAAAAATGTCACTTGTGATGTCAGAACTTGGACTGCAGCACACCAAAAACACAGTCTTGGACTGCAGCACACCAACGTCATCGCCGAATGTTGGGTCTAAATCATTCGTTCAGCCCAGACCGTGCACAACGAACGCACCGCTTCATGCGCATACGTGTGCATACAACGGCGCATTGAACTCACCGCACCAGTCGCAGACACAACAGACGCACCGCACTAGAATCATCCCGTGTGCATATAGCTTAACGTTAACAATGCTTGAAGTCTGCCAATTGTGACACAGCTTTATAAATTATTAATTGTTCAATGCATTGGTTACATGCTCTGCGACAAAAATGTTCGGGCAACTGTCTTGCCTGCCTGCCTAGTTTCCTTGTCTGGAATTGATTCATAAGCAGTGCTGCTCCACAATGAGGTCCGTCTGTTGTAGAAGGTTGTTCGGCTTACTCTTGCCATGTCTACGATGTAACGCACTTAATGCGATAAGCCACTTTTTACCAGTCGCCATGTTGACACGACTGGGTTTGTCTATGGCCTCAAGATCCAAGGAGGCCTCCAGTAAACGGTGGTACGCATACAGTATAGTCAATTGCCGGTACAACATGAATTGGATTCCTCAACAATTTATGTCGTAACTATTCATGAAATTGAGTGTCATTCACCTATTCAGATTTTGTGTTGGTAACGTCAGGGTCTTTTAACGGGTTTACATGTATGTCAGTATGACCAGTTGGTCATGTCGCATGTAGGCGTAGTGCCGTCATACTCAAGGCTCCGCTGGATGTGTTTTAGAGATGATCATGGAGCTGGAGTTTGCATTTTAGGCTGGAGCAGGATCCGGAGTCAATATTTTAGGTTCGAACCGGCGTCAACATTAAGGTCTGTGCAGGAGCCAATCAAAATTTTTAAGGGAGTTAATTTCTGTAATGATGCTTGTTGTTAAACAGAATGGAATTAATTGAGACATGTTTTCTGACCAGTGTCGTCATACATCACAAAAGTGTGACACTGAATGGGAGTAACGAGCATTTTACCACTAATGATGGTTTCAAAGTTATGGCCTATGCAAAATACAGTGTGTAAGTGACAATGCAGTTCGGGAATTTCGGTATCCATGCCGTAACTATGAGAAAATTGGGCTAATGATGTGGGCAATAACACAAGACACATGACAAAAAACAATGGTTAGCAAAACACATTATAGAGAAGTAACAGTGTGCCGAAATGACCTATACACTATAGGCCTAGTGACAGGATTTGACGATCATGTTAGAAGTAAATAATGTAATGTGCAGTAGTACAATATAATGTTTATTCGCATTGTGCAAATTTGTAGTCCAGCCACTGCTTGCAAAGGCCAACCTCTGCTCACATTTTGGAGCCACACTGAACAAAGTTGAATCTGCAGTATTCTTTGCCCTGATAGTTGCAGCTTTAAAGATATATATTGTTTTGCATCTCTATTGCCTGTGATAAACTTGAATGGGATTGTAGCCTATGGTATGCGTAATGTAAATGTTCATCTTGTTAATTTTTTTGTACGATTTACTTGCACATTCATGTCAATAGCTCAGTTTGGTGCAGTCACAGTTCAGAGTTTTATCTGAGCACATGGTTAAAGAAAGTACGATTCAATATTGGCAGTGTCTATTTTGCCGCCAGGATGGTAGCAGCAAATGGCTTGGCAGAAAGGAAGTAAATATAAGTAAAAGATAAACCTAACCATAGCCCTAAGCTAACCCTAACCTATCCCTAACCTAATGCTAAGGTAACACTAAGCTAACCTAACCCTACATCCAACCTAATCCTAACCTAATAACACTAACCCCTAAAGGTAAGACCTAAGCGGAGCCTGAGAAAAAGCAAAGAAAAAAATGAAAGTAGGCTAGGCGAGAGTCGAACCCCCAACCATTGGCATAGCAGCCGTCACATGTAACCATTACACCACGAGCAGGACAGCGTGTACCTGACAAAGTGACCTTTTTCTTAGTGTTGCGTCATGCCACAAGACTGAATGTTCGACTGGTGGCACAATAGCTCCAGCGGATCTGTTGCCGCAGGAGTCTTGGCTGTAAAATAGACACTACCTTCAATATTTGTGAACAGGTGATCAGCTCCTGACCTCGGAGATATAAAATGAGTCTTTTGTAAAAATTGAAAATTAACACGCACTTCAAACACTTGTCATCTAGCCTATCTGGTTAATTATTGAAGCATGAACTACTTAATAGCTGGTGTATCAATGGTTTCCACTTCATAATTTAATTACAGTAGAATCTAGCTATACTTTTAAAGTGTATGTTTGGTAAGCAGTGTCTATTTTGCCTCATGGGACAAAAACAGTTCTGAAGTTATTTTGTCAGTAGCTGCACACCTTCGTTTGAAAGTGATCACGTGACAAGTTTGGAATGCATGACCTACATAGCTGACCGTAATGTCTAATTTAAATGGGGGCAAGCTTTTAGTGGCTGTTTGTCTACGTTGTGTAAAGAGTAGGCTAAGCCATAACTTTAAACCCCAACATGTTGTGTCTCTGTATTGTGCTAGTCACGTGACCATTTCAACCATTTGTGTTCTATCAAAGGCAAAATAGCCACGACATAATTTTGCCTCGTGAGGCAAAATAGACAGTATCTTTTTGATATGAGTTACTTGGAAGGTTTCGGAGTGTTAACAGGAGTCGGAGTTGATGTTGCAAAATTTTTCGGAGTCGGAGCCGTAAAGCGTGGAGCAGGAGCGGAGTCGGAGTCTGAAAAATGTGACTCCGCTCACCTCTGGTGTGTTTACTAAGTTGTACCCATTGTTACGTGTGGACCAGATGAAAAAAAGCTTGTGGTTGTTCGTGCTTGAGATGCACCTGGTCAAAGTTGAAGGTTGTACTGCAGATGAGGTATGTGCAGGGCTATCAGTAGGCCATCCTACAATGAAAATTTTGAAAATCAAACATCATACGGGCCTACCTTTTAGTAATAGTTAGAGCGACTGATTAATTATACTGCTTAAGTTAACAGTGCCTGACCCTGAAACTAAAATAAATTCTTTAGACTGGTTTATGTTGGAAAGTTTGATCCAGAGTGATATATTACTGAAACTAAAAGTGTAACAACAAATAATATTGCATTGCTTCTGAGCCGGAAAAGTACAGTAGTTTTGCTCGCGTTTCTGTAACGTAAAGTTCGTTTAATACTACTAGTTCTGATTTGTTTCGATTTGAGGTTTTTTCAAACTATTGCGAAATTTATGAATCGTGAAGCGCTTTTACAAATTTATCAAGAAGTTCAGATAAGAAAAACTAGATGTGAAACTTATGAAATTCTTAACCTGTGTGTTTGGTCAAATAAATAACGGTGACACTTTCGGTTGGTTCGCCCGTGGTAATTAAAAGTCCTGTTCCCCCCAACCAAGCACGATTTCTACAATTCTGTGTCATTGAACGATTGTGCATGACAGGAAGCAACAGACGAAATGAGCTAGGTGCATTCTATTGAGGATTTGGAAATTGTTCTTCATCGTACTCGTAAATGTAAAGCGTCCATATCGTCATTTTCAATTTGCGCAAATTGGTTAACACATTTCTATTTTCAGTAATGCATAATAGTGTGGGAGAGGAGGCCTCACATGTGGGTTAGCTTAGCCTAGGCCCTCGCATTAGGGTCAAATCATTATAATCCAACAAGAAATTGCAATTGTGTAACCCAATGTCACAAAAATGCCTCATTTTTTTATATAAGGTGCACTTACATGTAAGATGGTCTGGAAAAAAAACATAATTGAAATC
>Ga0210059_1004217_pt1 | contig 23171 bp, 15 predicted proteins | sample Ectturendosymbi2_FD_188042 | JGI IMG/M metagenome (GOLD analysis project Ga0210059, IMG submission 188042) | Ecteinascidia turbinata endosymbiont from Florida, USA - Sample 2 (SPAdes) (version 2) | ecosystem: Host-associated > Tunicates > Ascidians > Unclassified | place: Key West, Florida...
TTGAAGGCTTTCACGTAGCGCTGTAATTTGCTTCATTCGATTGTTTTCTGAAAGATTTTCACCATATGCATTGTACTTAAATTTCATAATGTCTGTTTATATTAAAGTCCTTCAAAACAGCAACTGTCTCACGGCAAATTAAGCAGGGTGCCTTGCCCTTCCACTCAATAAAAAAGTACTTCTTTGTCCATTCCTCGTTAAACTTCCGACATTCTTTATCAACTTCTCTTCGTTTCTCACTTGGCTCCATACTCTTCACTAGGGAGAGATGACAGGTTACGAGAAAATCTAGTTTTTCAGTAATTTTGTTAAAAGCGAGATGTTGCGTAGAACGATTCTAACGGTACGTCGTCCAAAAGTACCAACTACTAAGCATGCGGTCAGCAATTCAGTGGAGCAACGTGCATACAGCCAATGCTAGTTCCTCACATACAAAGATTGTTGCGTAAACTGAGCGGTGCTGGCGGGCCGGATGAAATGACTAGGCGGGCCGGATTTGGCCCGCGGGCCGTAGTTTGCCCACCACTGCGCTAGGACATGACGTTCAATTACAACAGGTGATAGGCAACTGCAGTGTGGGAATTCTGCAGTCAATGAGAAACTAGAAATGTTGATTACATATAGTCACCATGATTAACTGATCCACTCTGACCCGAAGTGGTGACGGATGGCAGGCTTCAGCCATGAAACTAACCCCTTTAAACAACAGGCGGATCTCTTCAGCCATGCATAACAATCAGTCTATGTAGGGGAACAGATAAACAGGGAAACGTTTCTCTACTCTCATAATCTTTGCAGTTGAACCTGGACCCAAGTTAGTGGCCACGTCTTTCTTCAGGTGATGCGATGTGTGGTCAACTGACGACTGCACAACTCAGCGATTCCAAAATTTGCCTGGTCTTGCTTTCGGATTCCTCAAAGCGATCATCCTCTCGCCGATAGCATTCTTCTTGCCGACTTAATGAAAGATTAACTTTCCTATTCATGACGCGAGTGAACGATGTGTTTTTCAGCAACATATTTACTGGAATTCGCCATGGTTTACGATTTAAGTGATATTTCCTTTTGAACGAGTTAATCTCGTGTCTTGATGCGAAAAATGTTCTGTGAGAGGAACAAATGCGAACACACAACAGTGAGCTGGTGATTTAAGTTATGCATGACTTGATAAAAAAGTTAGTTCAAACTATCAGACAAGAATGACTACTGCAGTACGTCCTTGCAATAGCAGAGAAAACAAGTAGGACTTTTCTTAGAACTAACCTGTCTGTGGTGGGAACATCGCCGTAGCGTGTGCAAGTCCATTGATGGCTGGCTGGGTAGCCGCAAGTGAGTTCCAACTTGGAGCTGGAATAACAGTCTGCAGAATGAACACAACAGTGTTGAGTAAAAATGCTTTATGCTTCATAACTATAAACACAAAAATCACCTAGTGCATTACTAGCAGTCATTTAAATTGCAACCTGGTTGCTTCCTTGTTCAAAATACTTTGCCCAGAATATACTTTCATATTTACTGTAAGCATGACAAAAAGCTGTAACAAATAGAAACATAACGCTGTTTCAACATGGATTGAACATCCGGTGACACCTGAGCGTATGGTAAGCTGTACGTTCCCACTTGCACAGGCACAGAATTGACCAGTCCGTAAGCTTGAGCCATCTGTTGCATCCGACGCACAGCACGTTCTTTGTCAGTGTCGGCAAATTTGACCACCAGGCTCGACGAAGCCCCCTGCAGAGGGGAGGGAACGTTATAGCGCTGAGAAAGTACATGCTGTGCTGCAAGTCATTATCTCGTTTCAAAAAAGAATGCCAGTGCACTATCACGTGATGCAGGTGATTAGGTCAATGACCAGCTGTGATTTTCGGTTGCTCAACTAAATAAATTTAACAACTTCACCGCTGGAAGCTGGCATTCGAACTATAGCAGTACACTGAAATTTGTATGAAAGCTGAAGATGCTTACTCCGTGGGCGAAACATATCCTCTGATAAGACCATAACGTATGATTCTTGGTTGTGAAAGGAATTCTTTCGATAGATAGTACATTATTTTCTGTGAGATGAGGTGAAAAGACTGATTGAAGAAACATGTCAAAATGAATGAATGAAGGTATATTTTCAAATTCGTCTTTTATGCTGTCTAGACATGAGTTGAGTAAGGGAGACCCAGAGGGGCCAACTCTTTATTGTTTTGCATAACCCCTCCATGTGCCTCCCAAATTTTCTTTCGCCGTCAGAGAAATTTCTGCTTTAGCTTGATTGAGTAAAATTATTGACCCCGAACCTTCCCCCATTATAAAAAGCCTAGCTCCATACCTGTCTCTCCACACCAGGGGTATCCAAACTACGGTCTGCGGGCCAAATTGGTTCGCGTATCTATTTCATCCGCCAGCAAAGACATTTTGATAATAATGAAAAAATAATATATTTGCGAAACATTTGTTGATTTGGTGGAATGTGACATGTTCCGAAACCATCACATTACGGAAGATGTCCGGCCCTCGGGTTGTTGTTGTATGCAGTGGCGTACGCAGAAAATTTCCGAGGGGAGGGCCAAGTTTCGTCACAATCGTGTGGCGTCACAAATCATCCTTAGGGGAAGTGTCCGGGGGATGCCCCCGGGAAAATTTTGCAAAATTACACCTAAAAATACGCATTTTTGTGCATTCTGGAAGTAAGTTTTAGACAAAACTGTTTATACATTTTTTTATTTTTAGGGTCTGAGCGGGTGGCCATGGCGCAGTGGCCTCCCCCCTCCATATGCTAGTGGTTGTATGTAATAGCTTATATGGTCCTCTGACAAAACGTTTGGAGATCCTGTCTAGACACTGGTCAACGAACAAAAATTAATTTATTTGCATGGATTTTGACAACTCATTTAGGGTAATTTTGGGGTATTGAATCCGAACCTGAGCTCAAATTTCCTCTATCACATCACATTTTTTCGCAATCCGTACGTAGCGCATCAAGGGATTATGCAATAGTTGCTCACTCACTCACTAGCTGCGGTCTCCGAGCGAGACTACAGATTTTGATTCAATTAGTGGAGAAAAATAACATCAACAGCATCCTGGTTGTTCTAAAAACGTCACTTTACCACCATTACATATCAAACTCGGACTAATGAAGCAGTTTGTCAAAGCACGTGATCGTTCTGGAAATTGTTTTAGCAGCAAACGCTCAACCTTTCCTTGTCTTAGCTATGAGAAGAAAAAACAGAAATATTTGATGCGCCTCAAAACAAAGCATTGTTGAAGGACCACAAGTTCGTGACTGCAATGACCGTCCTCGAGACCCGAGTTTAGAATGCGTTTGCATTAACGTACACTATCTTCACCAGGGTTGTGGAGTCGAGATAAAATGTCCGATCTTTCCAAAATTTCCGACTCTCGACTCCATAACATAAACTGAATGAAGTTTGGCTGACAACAATTTTGTAGCAACTAACAATCAATAGAAATCATGGTACACAGCAAGAATTCTCTGTTTCAACAAAAGTTTCAAAAGAAATTGTACCATTTCAACAGGAATTCCTAACTTAGGAGCGTGATGTAAAAAATGATCCAATTGGACTTCCGGAGTCGGACAAAAAAATCCGACTCCGACACCGACTCCTAGTGTTGTTAGGAATCCGACTTCACCCAAAAACCTCCGACTCCTTGCGACTCTGACACCGACTCCTCAACCCTGATCTTCACAGGCACCTCAGCGAGGTTCTCTCGGCAACGTGAAGAGCATGGCAAGTGTTTCCATCAGGATATCAAAGTGATGGAAGAACGTTACCAAGGTCGATGGAACTGCGGCATGATGATGGCACATTGCTGCTGGAGTTTAGTAAGTGATCAGCGATAAAGCGAAAATTTACGATGTCATAAAGTGACTGTTTTGTGCTGAGATGTGATTTGGAATGTTGCAACACTGCTAATTGTTTTAAAGTGACAGAGTTACTTTTTCATGTATTTTCGCGTGTTTTTGATTTAAATCTGCAAATTTCGTTTTGTGAGAAAGGAACTAACTAGAAAAAGTTGTCTTTTCAGTGGTGCCTTACCTGCGATAAGCATAATGCTCCAGATTGCATTTTTTCTATTTGTTTCACTTATTTGATGTTTGTATTCTGCAGTTAATAATGATCATAAAGGGTGCAAGCATCAAAGTAGTTTTGAAAATGCGTTGTTGACGGAGCAGGTGCTTGCCATGGCTAACATTATTCCATATATGGTTGCTTTAACACAGCGTAAATTCTTTAACTTCAACAAAGACTTCAATTTGTTTCAAAATATCGTTTTCTATCTCGAAAACGCGATGCGATTATCAAAAAATAGCTCCAGATTCAGATGCAGCCAGAACCCACACCAGAAACCTCAAATTGCTCAAAATACTTCAAAACCTTCCATGCAAGGAACACGGTGTTGGCCAGTCGTGAGGAGGTTTGGGAACATGCAGCTAACAAGAAACACACGAGCAGTTGCTTGCAACATATATAAACCCTTTGCATAAACCTTTCCTGAATTGCACCCGAGGTTAAAACGATATAACATGCAGCAAAAGTTAAAACGCATTACAAACATTTACATATCCACACAATTCCGATACGAGTTTTGTTCGGAGTGTCTTCTGTGCAAGACTGTAGCGTTTTGAGGAATCGCAAAAAGTTTCCTTAACATTGATATGTATATTTCTACCGTTGCATGGAGGTAACCTGCGCAGCGCGGTTAAAATTTCAAAAGCTACAAGAACTAAAAACTCATCATGAAAATGTGGCGCCGACACTCATTGTGACGTCACACTTACAGGCATTGTTTGACTTCCGTGCAAAGCTTCAATGGCAGTTTTTGCTTCTTGGTTTGTTGAAAGTTTGACAAACGCGCATCCTTTGCTCTGTCCCTCGGGCGTTCTAAAAATATATACACGGCAAGAATTAGCCATGGGCGTCAGTAGGGGGGGTAAAACAAGCTTTCGACCACGGGAAATTAGGACTAAGAACTTTCAAAGAGTTTTGTGAACGTCCGTTTGCACTGAAACCTGAAAAGGATAAACAAAACGTTGATGTTGCAAATTTCAGTGGACACCCATGGAATTAACCCATTTCCACAAAAAAAACACACAAATCAAGGCAACCGCAGTTGAAATACTGCAATAATCCTTCTAAATTTTAAAATCGTTTTCCCTTATTTTGGGGAAGGGTCTAGTTTTGGAGCATAGTTTATGCTGTAGACACCCTGCAAAATCATGCTAGGGCTTATTTTCTGGTAAGGTTTTACTTTCGAAGAAAACTGGTTTCCAGGTTTTATTACTTTCATGAAGATTTTGGTCAAAATAACGCTTTCTACGTCGTTGAAGTTCCTGCGTACGAAATGAGGGGGGTTCCAGCCGCTGCGTTGCTCTTTGGCGCCACCACTGACCTCACGCTGGAAGTTTCACCTTCGATGAGAATGACGTCAGAAATACCATGGCAACAAAGTCAATCAGCTTAAATTTGATTAAAGGTAAAACAAAAACTATAATGAACCAAATTGTTGCCAGCAGTAAGATAGCAATGTCCAATTTAACAAATGCTTTCCTACCCTTCACTTCAGCCAGTAGGGATTGACAAGGTTCGTCTCACCTGAGTATGGTGCATTCCTCGATCGTGCCGTACGGATCGAATAAAGCTTGAACGTCCTCCTCAGTTTGTCGCTTTCCAAGCATACCAACGAACAGCTTCCGCTCTTCTGTCGCAGACAGTACGTTAAGAAGGCACCGCCAATGATAAGACACGAATTTTTCACAATTCGCTATGTGTACATCAAAAATACACAGAACAAAACTGCTTTTCAAAAAACGCAACATTCGGACTCACTGTACACAGTCACCCATTTATGTCTGTGGGGAAACCTATTTTTATTAAATACACTAGACCAGTGGTTCTCAAAGTTTTTTTCACATTCCTCCCTTACAAACCCAAACACTGTCAATTCCTCCCCAACAAAGATCACAAGTGATAATTGCGAAAATTTGACAATGATGGAAAAACAGACGAATATGAACCAAACAGACTCTTTTATAACATCAGCAATTGCAGTTAAAGCAGCTTGTACCTGCAAGTTACTGCGATTGCTACCTGACAGGCGCACGGTCTGGTTGATCACGGAGCTGGTTGGTAATCGCCGTTTCTCCCTCATCACCGCTAACGCCACACGGAGTAGGATACGACGCCATCCCTCAGGGATTCGTCCTGGCACTCCTATTCAACACCAACACCTCTGACTTGCCAACCACCGTTTCCAGAAAGTATGCACACGCCAACGACCTAGCATAATTATGCATGCTGATGGAGACTGGCAAACAGTAGAAGGGGTGCTAAGCAAAACATCGCAACCCCAGGTGAATACCTCCAGGCCTGGAAGTTAAAACTCGGTACTAAAAAAAGCTGTGTTGGCAGTCATCCACCTCAACAACAAGGAAGCTAAACGCGCGCTGAAAGTCAACCACAACAATGAAACCCTGCCTTTTTTCTCCGAGCCCACATACCTCGGAGTAACGTTGGACAGGACACTCACGTACCGTTGACAACTCAAGTCACTAAGCAAAAAGCTGACACCACCCGTTGCACTCTTGAGGCGTCTTGCTGGCTCTGGCTGGTGTGTTGCAGCAATAACGTTGCGAACAGCCACCCTATCCCTGGTCCATTCAACAGCAGGGTACTGTGATCCTGTTTGGTGCCGCAGTGCTCACACCCACCTTATTGACCCCGCCACCAACGACGCCTTGCGAACTGTGACTGGATGCCTGCATCCTACACCAGCGGACAATCTTCCTATCCTCGCAGGCATCCAACCTGCTGAGCGTCGTCCCGAAGGAGCCACACTGTCTCTAGTACGCCGTCCCACGGAGCCTGGACATCTCGGTGGGAATGCACGGCATCTCAAATCTAGACACCCATTTGCACCTGCTGCGCAACAACTCATTAGTTCATCTGACGACAATAATAGAAATGTGGCGCTTTGGGCAGATCACCATTGGAATGCGGAAAGGTTGGAGAGCACTACGAAACTCCGTGCTTTCATCCCCTACCCACCCCCCTGAAATAGCCCTTCCAAGAAGAGTCTGTGTCCGGCTCAACCACCTCTGCACCAGTGTCACACGTTTCCCCTCCTCTTTGCACAAATGGGGTGTGGCCGCTTCTGCGGCTTGTGAGTGGTGCGGAGGCAATCAAAGCGTCGAACATATTGTCTTCAAATGTCCAATCCATCGCCCTCGCCATGGATTGTATGGCCTGACGGTTCTGAATGATGAGATAATCGATTGGCTGCTCAACACCTGCCCCGAGATCTAGTGCGGCCAAGCAGTGGACAAAAAGAACAGGTTCAAACGATGATGCTGAGGAAGCAGCTTGTGCTTGCGTATTGTAGACATTCCCATCTAAACCCACCTCGTTGCGCAGTTTTAATATGTGTTGAATAAACTAATGATAAAAACTTAAGGTTTTTTCACCTACAGCTTTTCCTCCCCAGTTCCTCCCTGGAACAAATTTCCTCCCAGGAGTTTGAAATTCCTCCTTTAGTGAGCCAAGTGGCTCCCATTTGAGAACCACTGCACTAGACAAACCTTGGTTACCGCAGACTAGACACTCGTGTTGCCCGGACCAAAAAATTATTTTTATAATTGATAGTTTGCTAACTGAAAAGAAGTAATGTTGAGAAACTAACGCTGTGTGAATCTCACCTCCTTTATTCACCGCGTCAGCTGGCTTAACTTGGAGAGGATGGTTCATCTGAAAATGCAAACTAGCTGATTAGTATGAACGCCAGATTCCGGGGGGTTATACAAACAGTGCTAGTTATTTTTCAAGAAAGTTTGCGGAATATTTCCAGGAACGCAAAGTAGACCTCATCCTTGCGCAGGTTGCTGGTTTATAAAACATTACAGTTTTTCTCGATTTAAATGAAGCATCTTTTCCACAACCAGCAAGAATGAAATAACTTTTGATGAGCAGGAAGAGACAATTCATTCCTTTCATGTCAGTGAAGGCGATCACACCAAATTGGAAAGCATGAAAATCAACTAAATATGATCGAACTATGCTTTGACAGGTTTCCAAACGATTTCGCCAGAAATCAACAAAAAACGTTTCTAGCGCCAACATAAGGCCAGGGATCGGAGCGAACTGGTAGACGTGTTTGCACATGAACGCATTCCGTCCTTAAGGCCAATCTACACTGAGAAGTTGCCAGGAGTAGCCGCGCACGATTCTTTGTTTATTTTATTGCGCCCAGGAGTTGCCGTGCCGAGCCGTGCACGAGCGCAGAATTACCCGACGCAATAAAACAAACAAAGGATAACGCCTGGCAGCTCCTGGCAACTCCTGGCGCGTCCTCAGTATAGATTGGCCTTTAGGCCTATGCGATTTGCATTTGCGGTAAATCAGAAAATAGCTTTTTGGCTGAGTTTAACGACGGTGCTAGAATCAGTTAATTGCTGCTTTTTAGGGATTTATGTGCATAGCATGTAACTCGCATTGCAGTTCACAAGGATCATACAGGTAGAATGGAATAATGTCACATGCAGATCCTCCACTTTTTTCGACCTTTAACGACAGCCTGACCGCTAGACTCTAGTGGACAGTCGGGTTCCTTTGCAGGCGCTCAGACATCAGGGGCACAAATGTTGCATAAACTTTATTTACACTCACACGTAACTTAAGTTTGCAGTGTGTAAAGCAAGCCGAGTGTAGAAGTATAGTTAGGACTATATCTTCAGACACAGGTTACGAAAATATCCAGCCAGCTTACCTCGCAGCTAAGTGTACGGTATGGTACAATCATCTGCAATGGTACTTGATGTCGATACTTATTTCAAAAAAGAACGATTTAAAACTGTCCAATAAAGCTAGTAGAGCTGTGTGTGAACACAAATCCATCATCAACTGTGCGTGAAGCAACAGAAATGTCACACCACCCAAATATCGAACAGACGATTGCAGCGAGAGCGCTCATGCTCAGAGCCATTTGTCTGAGTCGATACGGTCCGTTCCACATGCTTGGAAGTTACTTCAAGAAGTTATCAAAGCCCGTGCGCACATTTTTGGGCCGTTAGCCTTGATAATAATGACACTGGCCACAGCGTACGCAAATACAGGGCCATGCATTAACGAGGTGTCAGCGATTAGTGAATATAAATTTGCCGAGGAACAGTCAAAATTTGAAGTTTGCTTTCATCTGTGCAGCAAGCTTTCAGCTCTAAGGGCCGTGTTGTTGTTTGTTTCAACATTGCTAAAGAGAAAATATTTACATTTCCTCAATATTGTCAATTTATTTAACCAAGGAGAATTTCTGGTTATATCTACATTCCAGTTTGGCAACCAAAAGCATTACCTTAGTAAACGACATAAGGCTTTTGTATCGAGTGCAATACCATTTCTTGTAAGTAGTGTTGCCACAAAATAAATTTGTTTTTGTCATACCACAAATAAAAGAGTAAATAAACATCAGTTCCCACTGCCACGAAATTTGACGCATTCTTGACGTTTCGCGACAAAAATATAAACGACACGCCTCGTATCGCCGCGACAGTCCACGACAATCGACAACACCAACGAAACAATGCAGGAACACATGGCAACCAAGCTTTGGCGGTTGCGTTGCTAAGATACGAGAACCAAGGAATGACATCAACGTAGAGGTTACCAATTAAAAGAGTATTTAAGGAATAATAAGCCGATTATGACGTAAAATTTTTTACAAACACTCGATTACAGGTTAATCCAGAAGTGGTTGAAGCGTATTCCATCGCTTGTTTACAGAGTGCTTGTATGGCAACTAAATGCAAAATGCATTGACAACTTATGCATGAAATGCATTACCACTAATTACATGAGTCTGCCAGCGAACACTTGATGTGTTTCTTAATGAATCATGTGCTAGAGCAGTGGTTCCTAACTTATATGAACTCACGACGCGCTAATCCAATGCATAAAATCAAGCGAGGCACTGCATGAGTGTGTTCACAGATTGCTATTTAATGCGATTCATTAGCTTGCTTGTTGCGTCACGAAATGCAGTGTTGTGTTTGAAACGGCTGAGAGCATTTCTCTTTCAACGCTTATCTTCGAGCGATACTTTGTCTTATAACCACAACAGCGGAAAAGCCAGTGTACAAGTAAGAATCACACCTATGGAATTAACGGTGGATGAAAGTTTGCAACGTCCTTGCAAACTCAATCCGACCTACAAGGAATTCGCCACTCCCCCATTCGGAAACCTCTGCAGTAATGTCTTCCAGCGCACGATGCCGCCGTCAGCAAAAAAAACTGAACATTAAGGCAACGCAGGTTTCATTCACCTTTGATTCAAGACTGCTAAAAAAGACCCCATTATTAATTTTCAAAACCAGTCGAAAGCATCTTTGTGATCAATTAAAAAGGAGGAAGTCTTTAAGAAAAAATCCTTTGACATATTTTCTTTACGGAATCACCGCAAAGTTTCTTCTAACGGGGCACTGTTGATTCAACCACATCACCTGTAAATTAGATGTTGGCGAACCCCCCACTACTCTTCCTCTTCAACACCTGGAGCAGCTGTGAAGCCTATCAAGAAGTCACAGCACAAGGTGGCGCTGCAGTCAACTGCGCATAATGTCAACATCTCGACGCTGTTTGCAGCTAAACAAGAAGGTTGAAAACGGACAAAGCGAAGGGTCCGAAACGTTCATCTTTCACTTTTCACGTTTTCACTTTGGATTTTACTTTTTTAACGGTCGCAAGTCAGCCAGTGAATTTTCTGAACAAAGAGCCGAGCAGCTGTTTCTCAATGTTAGAGAGAGGCGCCGGGCCAATAAAAGGGCAACCCAAGCAAAACAGCAGAACTGCTGTTGCAAAAGATGCATCAAGTCGTACAAAAATAAGACTGCTGTACAACCAGCAACCGGTCAAAAACATTGTGTGAGGTTTCACAACCTCGCGATTCTCGACTTTTTGTTGCTAGAGTAGGTGGACAGATCAAGTTCATTTCAGTAGTGTTCTTATAATTAAATTGACCTGTTTCACTTGTGTTTGAAACTGAAGTTAATTGTTTGACAAAAACATCACTTGATCTATTAAAATTTCACTAACTGGTACTGAATTGAGTATTGTAGCCATCCACACCAGCAACTAATAAAACCTGACCATAAGCTGGTGACAATGGTCAACAAATCAAAACCTATCAACGACTTTCAATTAGAACCATATTTGTAAAGATCAGCTTTATCAAGTAAAAAAAATATTCAAGAAAACTTATGAAGTCACCCTTGAAAAACAACTCAGTTCCATAACTTACTGCACAAACACTAGGTTCCGTGTATTTAAGTATCTAAAAAGAGGCGTGAAGTTACGTGGGCTGCTGAAAATATCATTAAATGATGTAATTGTTTAAGTTTCGCGCTTTACGTCGCCAAATCGATTAAGTTCAGAACTCATGAAGTCCGTCTCAGTCATGGATCTGGTTTTCGAATTTCTAAATAGATCTAAACTTTCCTGCGATCTCCATGAAGATGCCTGCACTTTTCCCAAATACGTTTATGTGCTTCGCATCTACGAGAAGTCTTTCCTTTTCACTGTCCTCACAGCTTACTGTCTTGAAGAAACTGAGGCATGGGTGGCATAGATGTCCGGCATTACCAGAGTCATCGATCGGACAGACAGAGAACGCTCAACAGTGTGAAATATTCATGAACCGTCGCAGAATCGATCGCAAACTACTTTCTCTGCTTAAACCAAGAAGCATTTTGAACACTCCCCCCCCTCGTGAAACCAGAGGCAGTTTTCCACCAGTCCAGGAAAAAACGATTCCATTTATTGCTTTGGCAGCACACAGCATGGATCAGGAAAGGATAGCTTGCATAAATTATTTAGTGGACACGTAACAACTTCCTCCCGCCAGATGACGTTCAATGTTTGCGCAAGCGCTTCTTTCGCAGACTGCTTTCAACGTCTGCATCAAAACCCGAGCTCATTCAGGATGTTAGCTCAGCTACAAACGTTGCAAATTTTTGATTTATTTTACAAATGTTACATTGGTCGTTTTCAGGTTCCAACATTCAAATATTGAAGAAGAATTTTGCCAAAAAACAGGATATGGTGGACTTGTCTGACTGTTCACACACAATTCAATGATCACCGGATTAACAACTACTGAACGAACAGTCACAACATGCGTTTGGCGCAGCAGCCAACATCGAAACCTCGTTTTGTTCTACAGGTTTGTGCGGTGGCGCTTCACCAAACACAAACATTAGGTCCGCGAAGGAACGCATTATCTGGAGGGCAGGTTCTATTGCGCGCAATTCCCGACAGCCAGGACAAAAATGGCAAATTTATTTCATACAAATGTATATGACTGTTGGCCAGAACGGTGGAAAGATTGGATTTAAACACAAAACGTTTCGAAAAGCATTGAAGTCACAATAGTCGGAGTGGCTGCAGGGTTAGAAAGGTGCGCATTGAAGCAGAGCTTCTCCGATATTTTCGGTCAGAGTCGGTTGGTCATATTGTTCCGAGGTCAGCCTGATTCAGGCTGTCAGGTCCTGATATGATATCAAGCCCTGATATGATCCCTGTCTTAGGCAGAATAAACCTCTACTATCAACTAAATCTTGCTATGCGTCGCTCCAACAATAGATTCCAACCACAACATCATTATCTCAAATTACTCACTGTACCAGCTTGTGCGTAACATGCAAAATGAAACCAAACTTGGCAAAGTTAAACATTCATGCAGCTGTTTGGATTTCTGCGCGACCTGCGCGCATATCGACCAATGAAGGCCATACCTTCATAGTTTTGCTTCAAGGGATGCTTGTTTCGGCTGAACACGCTAGGTAGCGCCAAAGAGCAATGATTTCAAGAAACGCAGTGAGTTGGTTTTCCTGATTCTGATGTCCTTCATTAAACCGACTAAGAAAGAAAAAACACTGAGACTTACCGTGGGTAACGTTCGTCGCTCGTGAAGGGCGTTTTGCGCGTTAAGAGCAGATATTTTCTTTACGTAGGTGAGGAAAGCACAACCTGTGAAAAAAGAAACAGGTAGTTGCTTTCCCAGTGCAACGTCACCAGCCTGCATCGATCGATGTTCTATGACGTCAAACAGAACGGCATTTGGCAAGTAGGAAAGGTCACACGGGAACATCCTATTGCAATCTGTTGAGGCTAACCTTGTTGAAACATAAACGCAGACAGGTAAAGCCAGATAAAAAGTGCAACAGATTTTCAAAAACGCAATCAGCTCCAAAGTCAGCAAAAGGGAGCGTCTATATCATGTTGACTTTGGTCTCGATTACATTTTTGAAAATCAAATGCAACTTTTTGCAAATATCTATTCACGTTTATCACTCAACGGATATTTGTACTTATTTCCACTTTAGCTTCCGCTTAGTTTGTCCTTAAGTTTTTTCTCACTTCTTTTTCTCTAGTTGTCTATAATTCTGTCCAGCGACCACGCAGACTTGGAATTGCTTTCATGGCGCTTGTACTGAATAATCTTGCAGTAAAGCCAGCAAAACTGTTGGTGTTGCACAGGGATATCTAGGTTGCACCAACAGATTGTCACCGCCAACATGTAATCGCTTTTACGACCATCTTCCTGATGAAGGAATGCCCGCAGGTCGACTGGGGCGTTGGCGTAGTTTTAACGTTTTGGTAAAGCACGAGCTGGGTCTATTTTGAAACACTGATTTCATTTATAGTGACTGGATCTACAATGTGTTCAAAGAGTTCACCAAGCCGAAAACACTGATCACCTCGATACCTTTGAGGTTCCTGAGGTTACTGTGTTTTAGAATATATATTAGCTTTCTTGTATGCGCAGGTCTAACTTCATATCTATGAGAGTTCTAAATTCATGCAATTCGAAGAAAATACGTTAAAAATCATGAAACTGCGACAAGGAGTATCCATTTTAGATCTCGCTCCACGACCAGCATGATAAACATCTATACACCTTTTTAAATCCTCGACATCGTTTCAACCAATGAAGCAGTAACACGTAATCATTATCATTATGTAGAAACCTGGTAAATCAACAGAGAAGTTGGCGATTGCGCATTATAGGTGAACTTCAGACGCGGAGAACTGTAGAATTCGCTTCACTAGGCTTAACAACCTATCGATTGTATGAGTAAAGATAATTTACGGGCTGCATCAAACAGACGGGGACCATTCCAAATACAACTTCATCATTAAGTGAAAACTAAAGAAATGTACCAAGTTAGGAAGATTCTAACGTTGCACCAAAGTCACACCACCCAAAACCATTGAAGCCTTGAATGTTTGAGAGCCTCTCTGAATCTCTGTTAATTTAAAGCATTTACCAATTGTATAATTAAATGAAACATTTGTTAAACTGTTACTCGATCGTAATATACAAGCAGTACTTTATAGGGCTATATTCCTATAACCCGTACAAATCAAAACGCAGCACGGGAATCTTCACTGGATTGCAAATCCATTTTAACAGCATCACTCTTGGCTCAGAAAGCAGCATAACCAGGTTGTATATATAGGGACCAACTTTCACACGCGTGATTTGTGATGATGAGAATGCACTGTTAGAAAAGTAACCCTGGACCATGCTTCCGATGTGGGGTCACATTTTTTGAAAACAATGAATTCAGAGTTTTCATTTAAATAAACACTGACTTCTAACCGCTTGCGCTTACCAGTTACAACAACCAAACCTCCTTGCGTAAACCCAAAGTGAAATCTTAATCTCATTTGAGGTCATCACAAATTAAAGCATTGTTTTCGGTTGCGGGCTTGCATCGTGTAATGTATTAAGTTTTTTTCGCATGGATTAGATTGGACTCGCCGTAGAGTTTAACAGCGATATGCGCAACGCTTCCCATGACGCAAAAACAACGCACTGCAATCTTGTCAAACACCACTCTTTGCCTTCAAAAATCAATTTATTAGAGTTCGTTTCAGGCAACTAAATCATGATAAAGCGGTGAAGACTGAATTTGGCAGTGGATACTTGTTTTCTGCTGGTTTCCATGCATGATACCGAAACAAGAAATCCAAGTAGCACCGGTAGACGGAACCAGAAAACCTGTTGAAGAACTTATTCGCGTACATGGGGAAGGAACAGCGATAATTCAGCAATGTTTCAGAGCTAAGTCCGAACAAGCAGATAGTAAAAGCTTATTTGTTTAGGTAAACAGCGAGACAAGTAAGCGCTTGATTTGCCTGACTTACACGAGGGAAAAGTCGACAAACCAGGCTAGCTTGGCTTATTGCGAGCTCTTACTGGCTGCACATTCACATGCATTGGCGCAGAAAACCCAGTGAATGAATGCCTGGCGATCGGCGGTTACAAACGGAAGCACGGTTTACAAAGAATGCCACTGAAAATCCACGTCTGTGTTAGAATGGTCTTCCGCACTGCTTTGTGCGAGACGATCATCTGGAGAGCGTGGCGCGAATCCACCTCGCAGCAGCAGCTGGTAGATTGCATCAAGCAAACAATCGCTGCAATGCGCACAATCTCGGCTTAATCAAGATTTTATAAAACCACACGGTGGAACGCGTTTTTTTGTCAAATCAGACATTCACGTGAAGACTGAGGTAAAACCAATCGCTCAACGACAACACACGAAAAAGCAACGTCAATGCATTTGGGGGAGTCACACAGGAATTTTTTACGATGCTCTGTTGGCTTTAATTGTGCGTATGTTTCGAGGGATGGCATAAAATTTGCCAGCATTTACTGAAGCCTTGAAAGAAACAACTCTCCTGCAATTGCCAGATTTATCAAGTATAGTTAGCTTTGTCATTTATTCTTTTTCATAAACACGTAGCAAAATGACAAAGTATCACTCAAGTGCCTGAAGCAATGAAAGTGCGTGATAAAAAGATGCAAAAACCAATCCAGTAATTCGAAGCAAATCATGTTGAAAAATTTTGGTCCGAGTGGATGGACAGCCGGAGTTGTATTCACAACTATTCAATGCAGAGTACTCGCCAGTGCACACCCTACATAAATCAGTCTGTACTGAGTAGATCTTCCGATTGAGTTGTAAAGATACCGCCTGATCCTCTCATGCTATTTCTTGACGGTCGCTTAAATAGTTTCCAAGTTTTACAAGACTGTTTGCGACAAAATTCGAACACCATCATTAAGCACCACTCTTTTTGCGAAAAAAACAAAAATAGTACGAAGCTGCGAAATGAACTGTCTTGGTGGTTTCGATCAACTTTGACTCTGCATTCTAGATTAAATATTTACACGAGCAAGCAGGGATATACTGTAGAATGTGCAGTGTTTCCACAGCAGGAGTGCTTCCCCAACATTGATTTATTGATCAGGAATGACCTGGTAACTGCAGAGGGCAGGACAGGAGCAGCTGGCTGTTCAATAATAGCATGGCGCGCATTCAATTCATGACATCTTTCCAGAACCCCAGCATTTTAGCGAAAAATACCAACGCACTTTGCAGCCCATGGGTTTTGCATGCAAGGTAAACATCACACTATAATGAAACCGACTTTGTGATGGCCGTGTTGTAGCAGTGCAGATCAATGCTGGGCAAAGCAACAACCTTCCAGGAGCGTCTGGTTCCACATCGCTGCTCAATCTCTACACTACAGTATGATGCATGCAGCAACAGCGGCAAACACCTGAAGAAGGTAACCAGCCCGAAGTACATCAGGAGCTTAGCTTGAAATAGCCAAGCTGGTTGTCTGCACTGCGCTGTTGTTTCAACGACAGTTGATCTAGCCCCAGTTGAAGTCTAACTTGAATAGCGCCAAGCACTGCCAAACAACTATTACATAAGGAGCAATGGTATCAACTCAGTTTTTCTTGTACGTTTCATTTACTGCGGAGTCATGTAAGTAAAACTTAAAACCCTTTTCTCAACTTCAAAGAGAAGCCACGAAGCACCGTAAAGCATTTGTGAAAAAGAAGTTTTTTGGTGTAACCTACGCGACAGCGCGCAGCAAGCTTACCGAAGCGCTTACCACAAAGCACTGATTCAGTGGCATCTGGCTTCCAGTGTCGTTAGCGGATACGGCCGATCAATAATACATGAAGCCATAGATGATTTCCCTGCGACAGTGTGGGCGACAAACAGCGCTGTTTGAATTATTAATGGCGTTTATAGGCAGTGAAGCCAAGTCGCGTGTTCGAGCTGATCGTAACACGTAGTGTCAAGCAGACTGATTGCTCCTAGTCTACACAAACAAAACTCGGATGGAAGTACGTCGTTCGGACCATCAAGTTACGAATCAGCAAATGCCATGGGCTTGAGCAAGGCATGCGCTCACACGGTATTGCGCCGAAACGGTGCATTTTGCAACAAACTTATGCTCAACTGTAATGTAATTACCAACTGAATGTCGGTCGACCTCCGCCCTGTAATGGTAATACCAGCAAAGCAATCACTGCGTGGTACAAAGAACCTTCACGTCGGTGAATGCGCATTTCAGTCAGTGCATTAATCTTGAGGTCAACTGCCGACTAGCTGCTGGAGTGTGTGAAGCCAAGCTCGTAACAATAGCGATTACACGTTTCTTGATCACAAGTGGGGTAGAAAATGACTAAGACTCTCTAAGAATAGAAAATCGTCGTGGCTTTTTGAGTTTGCACTTCTATCCATTCATAAAATGAGGATAGAGTTTTTTTGTGCGTAAACAATATTTCTCCTAGCAGTAGACATCAAAAGAAGAAACCTTAAATTCGTAGAACAGAATTGCTTCAAAAAAAAGATGAACTTCACGTTTTCTTACGATCGCACAGAAGGCGCCCTGATCAAGAACAGAAGATAATAAAGCAACAGATGCGTTGCGGGCGGAAAATCGATCGACAATTACTTCGCAGCAATAAAAGCGTCTTATTGATCACGGCCACGTCACAAGGAACTCCTGATTTGCGCACGGAATGAAACCACTCTGCGGTTCAACCGTTACAGCAACAGACGTTCGCCAGGCAGCATATGATGAGTAAGGTGTGTCTTGTCAGCGTCCTAAGACATCTGTCAGGTACGCGTTCCACTTTCGAAATGAACATACGGCTGCTGGCTGTTCATGACGGACAAAGAAACCACTTTACAAATGAGCGACCTCCTGTCGCACAAGTCTAAAAAACAAACTGCTATGGGCCAGGCTTTGGTCGTGCTGCCCTGCTGGAATAGCAATTATCACTAAGACTGCATAATACTCTCTGGTGAAAGCACGCTAATGACCGGGAACGTGGAATGTATTCTGAATTTGCAGGTCATTAGCAACATGAACTTTCACTCACGCAACAGCTATTACGCCGCCACCCTTCGTCGAGTTTGTCGATCCTTCATTCCAATTTTCAAAATTAATCTGTGTTCTTTCAATCATTTAATAACGCATATGCCAATTTGATACCAACAACTCATCTCTTGCTAGCATGTAACAAGAAAATGTCAAACAGGAGCGTAAATATTATTTCACGACTGGTAGCCATGAACTCAAGTTTAGAGCACAATCCACACCAATGTCGAAACTCATTTGTGTTTCAGGATACTTCAAAACAGTCTTAGAATCATGTCTTTTAACCACCCTCAACTGATGATTTATCGCCATTTTAATTTCGAAGGAAGTCGATACGTCATAGCGGCTTTACAAAAAACAGCCGGGAAATGAAACACACCACCTTTCGCCCTGTTTCTAAGCTCCTGCTGATGAAGATTTGATTATTATCAAATATGGCCAAACAGTTTCAATGACACACGTCTATCTCTGTCAAAAAAGTAAGAAGAGTGCATAAAACCAACTACACCGCACACAGACAACATCTTCAATCATATCATTGCCTCAAACTCAGTTGTGTTGCAGCCAAAATTAAAAGTGGGGAACTCTTTAAGTTTAAGCGAAGATGAGACAACAAAGTTAGAACTTTTTCTTAAAAATTTTTACGAAAAATGCACAGTATTTTTATTCCACACGGAGAAGTACAGGGTTGGCCATACGTCCCTACCCATCCATGAATCTTATACATTCGGTGTATCTGTGTGCTGCCCCTCATTGTCGCTGCATAACATATCTTCTGCGAGACATTTTTCTCAACATATTAGTTGTTATTTTTCCTAATGCTGTGGTATTACAGCGACCTTCAATTCACCATTAGAGTGAAAACGTTGTTTGAACGCAACATCCTTTACATATTTCCAGAGAGAGAGTTATCACATGTCGTCAAGTCCTGACTTCTTGCCGACCATTTCATTGGTGCTGGGGATGTTACAGAACCAAGACTTATCCACTTTTCAGACAAATATCATTAAGATAATCCCGCACACTGAGGGCATTAACTGGAGCTTCATAACATAAGGATGGGTAGGGACTTACGGTTCACCCTGGCAGCTGAACACTGCTACCCGTCCGTGCGGGGTGGGGGGGAAACAACGCCAGCCCCGACTACAACAACGCCCGTTGCAAACAGTTCAAACAATTGTTCAGCGCAGCTATCTCCAAAGTAAAAAAACAAAGTAATTACCTTTGTGCATCCCGGTGTATTTGTCTCTCAGAACAGACAGCTCATAAATTTCACCAAATGGAGCAAACAGCTGTTGCAGTTCTTTTTCTTCCCAAGTTTTTGGTACTTGTCCGATGAACAGTTTTATTGCATCGTCATCTTTATCAGGTGTACCTGAGCATGCATGTACATTTTAACTGCAGCCTGGCTGAGCATGCAAACCTCGTCATACATCAGCTACGCGAGAATGCAAACGATCATCTTTTTGTTCTATTGTTGCGCCACAGAGGCTAACACCTCAAGCACTGTGACGAAGCAGCGAGAAACCACACAGTGTCCGGCGATTGATCCCCATTTCTTGCAAAGCGTCAACACAGTCCTGGAAAAGACGAGCTCTTGATGGAAACCACCCCGGCAGGTAATTGCAGCAACACTGGTACCAACGTTAGTGCTATTCTTCAAACAGCCTTAAAACTTTTGACCAAGGGGGAAACGGAGAACATTTAACTGCGTGAAAAAGAATGGGTAATGCTTGTTCGGAATAGCACGCCCGTGCTTTACGAAATTAATTCTGAGGTAATGCACAGTCTGTACAATTCGTCATTTGTGATGACGTAGGTTGGAGATCAACAACTTCGAGCTTATCTTTCACCTCATAGTGATTGTGCAAATAGTTGGACAATTGATTTCCCAAAATGTGTGATAAAAATACCCTGGCATTGCTTGTGCGGTGCAACCATGGGACTTAAGGCTACTTGTGCTTAAATTTTCATTACTGCGAATCATAGGCGTAGGGACCAAAATTTTTTGGGAGCATTTTGCCCAAAAATGTATGTTCATGCACAAAAAGTAGATTTTAAAAAATTTTACAGTTTGACTTCAATGCAATTTTCTCCCCATTAATACCAGATAAGAGAAACATTGAGAAAAAATATTTTTATGAAGGTAACGATTTTGATACAAAATTTTCTCCATACTTGAAATGAATTTTGCCCGAAAAGAGAGAGATTTATTGTTTCATTTTACTCAGCTAATAAGCAGAAACAATACAAAAACCCATCGTGCAAAAAAGTAACCAATTGTCAGTGGAAATTAGAATAAATGAAAACACAATAGCAAAAGAACTGATCAATGTAAACAAAGTGTCATACAGGATTTCACTGTATTATCAGTATGTCACATAGGATTGGTGAAAGACCATGGAGGTCACCTAGTGACCCAACCCGTCTGAAACGTTTCAGAAAATAACAGTTGAAAATAAAATAAGTACAGTTAAAAAAACAAAAAAAACAAACACAGAGCACGGAGCTGCGAATCAACGCCGCACCTTTTGAAACTGGTGTAGCGATGCTGGTGTATCCGTTCACGTTGCACCAAGCGGGTTGCAGAGCTGAATATTGAGGTTGCGCAAAACTGGAAACTGCAAAATGCGCTATATTTTGTTAATAATGGGTTTTATCGAAAAAAAAACACGAAAAATCGTGGACTACTGACTGTGATCGGTCATTGCGGATTCGATCGAGTGCTGGTGTACTGCAAGAGGCACGGCCGTGCTGATGAATGGAGATAAAGTCGGTTGAAGAATTGGAGTCGCATTGTGGACGGCCATGACCATACTGTTCAACCCTTTGTGACCTTATAAGAAATGGGTGCAGTTTTTCAAACACCGTATCGTACTATATGTTAGTTTTGAAAACAACACACAATTCATATTACAGGCCCAATGCAAGCGTTGAAATACTTTGAAAGGAAACACACTCTCAATCAAATTAAGAAAATGACAGTTAAGGGCAGGAAGCTGTTTAAATGGAGAGACATTGTAATAAATCAATCAACATATATTTTATACAGTTGCTTCGTACATCATCACTGGTGCTTCACATTTGCAATGTTTAACTGCAACAGACACTCAGATAGGCCTTGCTGATGCTGACATCCTCAACAACGCATTTATCACTCGACAACGTTGAAGGAACGCATGAATTTCGCAAGGAGATCGAAAATCAAGCTGCTCCCGCCACGCTTTCTTTAGAGGGAGAAGAACGCCCACATGCAAGGACTTTGTAAACTGCCTTTACATGGGTTCGTGAAATAACGGCTTAAACACCTGACAACTGAGGTGACTGAGTGACATTTCGTGGCTGGCTCAAACAAGCACCGCTATCTTATAAGCGCTAAGCATCACGCACCATGACAAAAACACACGCAACAACAGACCTGGCTCAGCATGCACTGCAGGGTTTCACTTTTGAATCTGTCTGCAAGCTTGTTAATAGAAACGATCCATGTATACAGCAGCTCTCGGAAGCACTGACTGATCCAGCAGCATGTACGGGTAAGCACATCCAGCGCATTGACCGAACACCAAATGCTGTTGTTCGTGTTCAGGCCGTGCAATGCGAAACGGCGCTGGTCTCTTGGTGAAAAAAGGACGGTCGAATTAGGTCGTTCGGCGTCCTGTCGCAATCTTTCACGCTGCGCTTGCGTTGCTGTTGCTGCGTAGTTCACTCAGTCAACGTACGCAAGCTCCAACGTAAGGGAAACTGATAGCTGGTGACTAAGAAGGCCAGACAACGCCAAAAAAGCATTTCTTTTTGAAAAAGTTTGTTTCTGCGTTGTTACAAACGACTGTACACGGCCTACAACAATGCCTGACGGATATTGCATTTCATTTATATGCATATGCTTCCTCGCCAGCAACAGGTTAACTCTTGTGGTTACGACATTTGATGCCTTGATTCGGGTTACTTGATATGCGTTTGCCTAGCTGTGTTCGTCAATATCCAACAATTTTCTTGCTCTGTTGAAATTTCTTGAGCGTTTGATAAGTTTGCAGGTTTCACTCACAATGCCACATTTGCTCGTGTGGGTGGTGGTGGTGACAGACTCTGCAGCAGTCAAAATTTTCTCACTGGACGCAGATTCAGCGTTGTGAAAAAGCGATTATTCGCAATTTTACACTTCCTTGAGTGTTACCATCTGTTAGTTCATGAAAGGACGTTGTCTTTCTTTTTTATAAATGAACATAAACGACATTTGTTTCAACCAATCTCACATGACAAGACTGGCAATCATGATTGTACACAGGGACGGATTTAGGGAGCGCTGGGCCCTCGGTCATCTTAGTCTTTGGGGATCCACATAGGTGTGACCTACTTGGCCATTTGTCTGATAAGAGTAAAAGTATGTCCTTCTTATGTGTAGTGCCCTCTCAAAAATCTACCTTTTGTTGTGCCGACTTTGGTTCTACGATTGCCTTGGAATTAGATCTTGAACAGAAATCAAAGTCTTTCCAACATTGTTCTCTGGAACAAATGTCAACATGTGATCTTTTCTTGGAATTTATAGCTCTTTCGGGTAGTTCAGAAGTTCTCTTCGTTGAATTTCCGTGATTTCTAGCGTTTTTGCAGTGTTATTTTTCGGATATACACATTTTCATGCAGGACCGTGTTGCCGCCCTCAGAAATATCGTCTAGTTGTCGAAGTGATGAGCTGTAAAGGTAAACTCTGTTATAGCAACCATGGGCGCAATTTGGTGGGGACACGGGGGACGTGTCCCCCCCACTTTTTTAGATGGGGGGGACATAATATGCCATGTCCCCCCCACTTTTTTCTCTTAGGGTTTGTATTTGGAGAGGTTTCAAAACCAAATATGACGTTTGTCACGTTTTGTGTGAAGAGTTTTTCACGTTAGATCATGGGCGCAATTTGGTGGG
>Ga0210059_1004218_pt1 | contig 23165 bp, 11 predicted proteins | sample Ectturendosymbi2_FD_188042 | JGI IMG/M metagenome (GOLD analysis project Ga0210059, IMG submission 188042) | Ecteinascidia turbinata endosymbiont from Florida, USA - Sample 2 (SPAdes) (version 2) | ecosystem: Host-associated > Tunicates > Ascidians > Unclassified | place: Key West, Florida...
TTCGCTTTGCTGTTTCTTTCACCCAAACACTGGAAAAAACACCATAGTATTTGACAATTGCAATGTATGTTTTTTGTCATGCAGTCTCTGTTAGGTTGCTTGGGTAAGAATATGTTTTATATGTCTTACTTAGCAATGTTTTTTTGACTTGCAGTCACTGTTATGCTGTTTTTTTTCTTATGGTTTGTTTCACTTCTTGTTATTATGTTGTTTTCAGGTTCCCATGGTAGATTAATGATTGTTAATATTTGCATTACGTTGAACTTAACAAAGCTTGTGCATTTCTCATAAAGAGAAAGGTAAGTTGGTACAAGTTGCCAATTGTAAAAAAAATTGCCTTTTTTCAGAGTTTGCTGCTAGTGGGGAATTTTTATCTGAGATTACGTTTTGTGTTGGGTTCAATTTCCTACAAAATTCAGAGGGTTACATGGGCTTGATTAGTTTTGTTTGTGGTTTAAGGAGTAAAGGTCTGTCTCATGCTTTAGGGAGTAATTTAGTAAAGGTCTGTGTCATCAAAGTATAAACCTAAAGCACCCTTGTACTTATATGCAAGGCAGCTAGCAAGGGTTAACAGGGCAAATCCTGATCCGAAAGTTCTGCTCAAAACATAATCTGATGCACATCCGAAACTATCATCGTACCAGATTCCCTGGTTGTGGGCCTGCTTAGTGAGTGCATACTATTTCTAAATTATGACACAAAAGTGTTATTGTGACTGGACTCTGGTATGATGGTGGTTTCGGATCAGGATCGGATTCTGTTTTGAGCATACTTTTCGGATCAGGATCGGATTCGGATACTTCTGAAATTTTTCGGATCGGATCGGATCATCAAATTTTAATATCCGCACAACACTGGAATGTGGGCTGGCTGGGGATATTGCAGCAGAGGTAAAACTTTTTCCCCTTTTTGCAAAAAGTGGTTGTAGTAGCAGGCCGTTGTTGAGAGTTTACCCTGTTTATATGAGTTTCCTGAAACACCTTGCAACTGAAACCCAAACAAATATTTCATTTGCTAAATCCCCTAGCCTATTTCTCATCACAGTTTATGTACGCAAGTGGGGTTTCGTCTTGTGTAAATCCAACCATTCCCACTAGCCTACTATTCACCACGCGCCGCTCACTGCGCTCTTTCTGTGAGAGCACTCTTTGTGTGCCTGGAGGCGCTGAGAGGTCGTAAGCAGCGTGTGGTGAGAATAGTGGGAATGGTCGGACTTACACTAGACGAGACCCCGCAAGTAGCATTGCCACTTCTGATGTTTTAACGTCAGATCTGATATTTTGAGAGAAATTTCTGATGTCTGATGTTTTGGCGACAAATCTGATGTTGAGCAGGCTGTTATTATTGTATTCCACATTTCTTCTCTTTCTTGGTTGAAAATAAGTTAGATTCGTATTTTTAAGTTTCTTTCATCAGTTTCTCATGTCTCAACCCCATGTGTGTTTGGTTGTCGTTCCACACTGAAGGCGCTCCAAACCAAATGCTGCGTTGAGAATAACATTTTATGTTGCACACGAACGACTTGTCCATTTAGTGACGACACTTTTAGACAGTGGTTCTTAACCGTTTCTATTCCACGCCCCCTTCAAAATCATAAACGTCCTTTGTTGCAAGCGTCCTGACATGAAATAAGTTGTAAAGACAAATGTATTTGTTGATGAATTCATTGATCAAACTTTCCATGTTGTAGAGCACGTAAAAGCTCGACCTCCCCTAGAAATGTATTGACACCCACCCTGGGAGATGCAATTCCCGGTTTAGAACCACTGCTTGAGGAGCAGGGCAATGAGGTTCAGCGCGCTTTGTTAGGTATTGGTAATGGAAGTATTTAGCTCAGGGGTCTTAAAGTATTGCCTCATTATCCCCAGGGAGTATTGAGGTTAGATATTGAGGGTATTCAACAATCAGTATATTAACACCCAATCATTACGTTCGTTCTAGCAATCTTTCAGCACTGTTTGTACCCACATGAAGTAGAAAATTATTGCTGCTGAATGTGATGCAGCCCTTGAATTGACCTTTTTCCTCACTACTCTAGTGAATATTTATTTACCAGTTCTGTTTTGTTTCTTACATTTTTTTTGTTATTAAACTGTTGAAAGGGGGTATCCAGATTGATGATGGGGGTATCCAGATTCGACGGCCTGAAACCAAAACAGAGGGTCATATTCGAAAACATAACTCAAGATGAAATTGCATCCAATACTAAAAACTCATCGGGGTCTGGAGGGTCAACACAGATTGACATGAATACCTGGAAAGAAACGATCTGTTCGAAATAATATGGCACCCATTCAAAAATGCTGGCTAATGAAATTTCCACTCTGGCCAGGTGTCTCGCAACAGACACAATTCTACACGATTATATATCAACCCTACTCGCATGCAGACTTGTTCCACTAAAGAAAAAAGACAACGGCATTTGGCCCATAGGTGTGGGTGAATTCTTTAACGACAAATCATTGGCAAAACAATCACAGGACTGCTGAAGGAAGACATCATCCATGCAATGGGAACACTGCAGACATGTGCGGGACTGGAATCAGGCACAGAAGCAGCAATGCATGTTGTAAGGAAAAGCTTCGAAGAGGACAACAGTGAATGCCTGCTGTTAGTGGACGCAGACAACGCTTTCAACAAACTCAACAGAAAAGTCAGTCTAGAAAACATCAAAAGACTGTCTCCCAATGTACACATACTTAAACAATAGCCACAACACACCTGTCATGCTTTATCTGGAAAATGAGAACCACATACTGTCACAGGAGGGTGTGACGTAAGGGGACAATGCAGCTATGGCAATGTATGCCCTATCCACATGACCATTGATACAAGCTTTGAGCAGTGAAACTGCAAATGATGAAGTGAAACAGGTATGGTGTGCGGATGATAGCTTTTCAGTCAGATCACTGGCAGGTGTGAAAAAATGGTGGGAATACCTACAGGCCATTGGACCAGACATTGGGAACTGCCCTAAACCTGCAAAGACAATCATTCTAATAAAAGACAGTAGTCTGATGCAATCTGCACAAAAAATCTTCAAAAATGATGGAATCAAAATCACAGACCAAGGTGAACGCCTCCTTGGATCTGTAATTGGGACAGAATCATTCAGGGAACAACCGCCTTTTTTTGTAATTGGGACAGAATCATTCAGGGAACAACCGCCTTGGGATTCTAGAGAGACATAGTACCTTGGTGTTTTTAGTGCTGATTTTCATTCCGGCTTGGTCGTACGCAGCAGAAAACCGATCGAGTGCATGCTGGAAACCCTGTTCGAAAGATGCTAGCAGTACTACATCGTCTTACAAAAGCAATTGGTTGATCCCGCAGTTCCCAACTGTGACACCTTCGTCGACTTGGCTGTCACTATCTATAGCAGTTGTTCTTAACCGGGAGGATGAGCCACCCATGGGGCATCAATAAAATTCCAGCGGGAACAAGCCCTTACGCGCCCTACAACATGTAAAGTTTGATCATTAAATTTACTAGTAAATACATAAGAACCACTGGCTATGGACTAACTCTCCTGACACGGACACAAATTCCTACCACAAATTCAGTGACTAGAGCAGAAATACAGGCCGTCAACATAATAATCCTTCAACACTGCCCAAAGATTTTCAAGAAGAACCCGATCGTTTGCTTTCTCGAGGTCTAAAAAGCATGTATAGACATCTTTGGCATACTCCCAAGATTTCTTAAAATTTGCTGGAGAGTGAAACTTGGTCTGTAGTGCTACGGCCTGCATGAAAACCGCACTTCAGTTTTGTTTCAATTATTTTGCGGCATCTTTTTTCAAGGCATTTGGCAACGCAAATGTCAATTATTTGAAAATTCCCAAACAGCATAGCGGGCCGCAGAAAATGCCCTTGCAGGCTACATACGGGCCGCGTGTTTGAGACCCTTGCACTAAATAAACAAGAATTCACTGATGCCGTCTGCATGAGATATGGATTGAAGGTGAAAGGCATACCCACCCACTGTGCTTGTGGAGAGACAAACTCTGTGGATCACAGCCTCATATGCAAATTAAGTGGTTACACTTCAATGAGGCACAACTCAGAGCCTCTCAGGGACAAATAATGAGAGAGGTCTATAGGGATGTTCAGACCAAACCCACACTTCTACCAATCAATGAAAACGACTATGAAAGAAAAGTCAACACTGCGGACAATGCAAGGTTGGATATCTCTGCGAGAGGACTGTGGAATAGCTGTGAGAAAACTTTCTTTGGCATAAGGATCACACATCCTACCTTGCAGTCTTATTCTGGGAAGTCCCTGGCAGAAGTCTACCAACAACATGAAAAAGAGAAGAAGGATAAGTACAACCAAAGAGTGATTGACATAGAGAAGTCTTCATTCAATCCCCTTGTCTTCACAACAACCGGAGGGATGGCACCAGAATGCAACAGAGTCACCAAAAGACTGGCAGAAAAAATCGCTGAAAAACGCAGAGAGCCACATGCATCTGTGATAACATACATAAGGACACAGCTCAGATTTGCTCTTTTGAGGAGCACCCTTGCTGCAATACGAGGATTTCAAGGCAAAAAAAGTGGTGTCCACCTCCAAGACCTCACGGACATCGACTTCAGCCTAATTCCCTGGCCCACAGTCATATAAAGCTGAACGACGGTGCCAATGACATGACACCTGTTACATTTGTGAAATAAGTAGCTAGTTCACATAAGTTGTGACTTTGTGTGAAACTATACCTTAGAACTAAATACTTCTCTAACTTACTAAACATATTTTGTTTTTCATCTGATGGTTCATGTACCTAACGCTTATTTGGATCAATCATGTTTACTGCTAATAATACTGCAACCTGTTAATACCGCATGCATCTGGTTGGGAACAATTCATCCATGCAACCCACCCCAATATGGTCTGTGGATAAATTTACATTTCTTCACGATTTGTATGTATAAACATTGTTTTTTTGCCCGTGCTACTTGTTTTTGTAATGAAATGTTTTATTAAAATGCCTTGCTCTGTGCCTCATAACCATTATTGCTGCTCGCTTCCTTCACCTGTATGCTTGCCTCACCTGCTCATCTGTGCATGCCTCAATTCTTTGCCCATTGCTTGCCCACCTTCATCTGTGTTATGTTGATGTTTATTGTGCTTTTTATATATTTTCTATCTGTACTAAAATTTCACTGGTTTGTTTTTTGTTTCTATTAACTGTTTTTTTTCTATGATTGTTTGTCTCATTCTTTTGTTGTCAAATTTGCATTGTGCTACTATGGCATATTAATTTGATTATCGACTAAGATTCATGGTTTGTAGTTAGTATTTTACATGATTTTTATTCCCATGCTTTTCAGTATGTGTACGCATAAACCACATGTTCATTATGATTTATGCTGTCAGTATCATGGCTGCTTCATAGCATTCAAGTTTCTAACTTACCTGCATTGCTGGCTTGCTACTCACTTTTCTTGTCCATGTGCAGTAGCCTACCTCATTTCTGTTGATGCATATTAAATCAATCTTCATGCACATGCCATTCATTTCGTTCCCTGTGATAAGAACGATTTCTACATGATAGAATTTTTTGGGAGTTTCAATTTGTTGACATTGGTTTTGATATCTGCTTTCAGCCAGTTAGAGCTTTCAGATATTAGAACAGATTACAAAAGGTTTTTAAAAAAATAATCCAGTGAGATGGAGGTACATGAAACAAAGAGAGTAGTTACTAGTAAATGGGTCAAGTAAATAGGCCTTACACTTTTATGTGAGTAATGAAGGAAATAAAAGTAACAAATTCTGTACATGTATAATGTGATCAAGAGAAAGCAACATCGACTGTGCAACTACATGTGTAGTGCACTGCAACTTTTGGTGCATAACCATCACTGATGCATAACTGTGTGAGCAGCCATGCAAAATAATGTCACCTATGGGGAATGATGGCCAGTGCATTTGAAAAAGGCAATGGCTATGGATACACGTATGGATCTTGAAACTTGAAAACTTATTGATATGCCACTTGTGACGTAATAGTAATGCACAACGAGAGTGCAGTAGGCTTGGTAGAAAGGAACTAAACGTAAAAAATAAACCCTAAACGTAACACCTAAGGCTGAAAAAAAGTAAAGAAAAAAAACAAAACAAAAGATGGCAAGCTGAGAGTTGAACCGAAAGCCATTGGCATGATAGGTGTAACACAACCATTATGCTATGAGCAGCACGCCGTTTGCCTGACAAACTGACCGTTTTATTTGAATTGCGTCAGGACAGGCATATCCATAGTCACTCCCTTTGAAAAATGAAGAACTAACACATTCTTAAAAATGTTGATTAGACCGTTGGTGAATTATGTTTTTGACGGATAACTTTTTCATTTAAACACAATTGCATAACAAGTCATAATGAGGGGAATAGTACAAGTTAAATGATAGCTGCAGCAAGATACACACATATAAAAGATAGATGTTCAACACAATTTCATAAATTGTTCGTCTTTTGTTTTCTTTTTTAGTGTTACGTTTAGAGGTCCTGAGCAGCAAGTGCCCAAAGCTTCACACTGCTGCAGCAAGCAACAATAGAGATCACACACTGTAGCTCTATTATTGCTTATTTGTGGCACATATATACAGGTGTAATTTTTGGTGCACATCCCATTTGTGGTGACCTAGGTAATTTGACACTCCATTGACTGAGCGGCTGCAACAACATGTCATCATTTTTACAACAAACCTTACCAGTCACACTCTTTTTGTGAAGGTTGCATCTGTCACTAGTTTCACATTTTGGTCACAGCACCATTTTGTTGCAATTGGAAGGTCTGAGCAACAAACGCATAAACCTTCATACTTCTGCAGCAAGGTTGGTTCCATAGTAACAATAGAGATCACGTGACATGATCACTCTCTTGCTTGTTCGTGTCACGTGCATATGGATGCTATTAGTGCACATTCTGTTTGTGGCGCATTTGACACCGCACTGACCAACCAGCTGCAATGCCAATGTTATAACATAGGTTTCTTATTCACCTTGTTTTTAAAGATATTTTTATTTTGCCGTAGAAGATGAAAGTGAAATTTAACACATCAAAACACAGTAGTTTTATCACAGGAGGTAGCTGTGGTAACCAGTCCAACAGCGATATTGTTTTAAGTGTAAATAAGTAAGAAACAAAGCCCAGGTTGCAAGAAGTTAGTCACGGAAAGTAAAACTTCTAGGGAGATTAGCAAAACTTACAGAAAATCTAGTTCGCATTACTTAGAACAAAAGGATCACGTGACAAGCAGAAATACTGATGAGCAGACTGAATCCACGGGATAGGCATTCACTGTGTCAAATCAGGCTTATGTGCTGCAGGCTTACCACCAGTTTTCAGATAATGCAACTGCACTTGACGTCAAGAAATCCAGCATCACAAATAGATGCTAGATGCAGAGACATATTTTTGCAGTCAACCTCTGTCGCCCACCTTTGAAAGCTATACACTTACTCCTCTGTGCACAATGCTATTTTATGCATGAAAAAGGTATCTGAACCTGACCCTAGCACATTAGACCCCATGCTTTACTGGACTACCTAAAATTATACACAGTGTGGCCTACTGATGCCTTGAAAAATCAGTGGTCGTAATGTTTGCCCAGGTTCTTTTTTGAATTATTCCAAATGATTAACTTCTTTCAGAGTCTCAGCTGCACGCACAACACAATGAAACATGCAAATTTTGATTGATGTACCACTGCAATCAACAGACTAATGGAGATGATGCTTTATAATTAGATGCGTGTAAAACACTGAACAGGTAAAAATAGCAAACTCTTCTCCTGTCTACTTAGAAAAAAGTTTCTGTGTGAGTTTAGGATAGTGATGGTAAAGCATGCTAACAACAAATGTCTACTTTAAACTGCATTCAATATAAGATGAACATATTATGTTAGCCAGTTTTTTTATAAGGAAAATATTAAGTACCTGGTATGGACCTGTAGGGACCTCTGATGCTAGAGACCTTATGATAATTTTCTGATTCTAGGGACCCGAATCGGGTCCCTAAAACATCTTTAAAAAAACTGTGGTAGCTATTGTGAAATCTCAACAGGATGTTTCAATTCAACAACCATGTTAAATGATGTTTGTTGTTGGAGATCTGGGCTATTTTTAGCCTTACTGTGTTTTGGTAACTCTTACATCATTTTAAATATGGTGGATGGTGAAAATAGGGGGAAAATGCATTGCTGAAATAATGAAAAGTTACTGACCTATTTTGTTGCTGTGTATTATATTTTTGTGTGTGTCATATTGGTTATCATTTTATATTTCAATGCAGTACCCAGCAGAATTACGTTTGAAATATTTTATTAGAGACTCCAATAACATTAGCTTGACAAACTTGCAAGTTACACTATGTAGCAAATTGCAATTTTCCACAAAGTACATTCAACACATTTAAGACCTTATCACTATAGTGAACTCATGCTTTGTTCAGCCAACTGTTCACAGCCTTTTAGGTACGTTGAATGTTTATAATGTCGTTTATGCAGAAGCCATGTGAATCTGCCTATTGATGAGGAGGGCAAATTTACATGCTGCTTGTAATTTGATTTTGTTTCAGCATTTTGCAGTCTATCCATTAGCTTATCTGAAAACAATGTTGCGTAGCACCACCACCATAAGTAGGATGGTTTTCAACCATCAAAAAGTTCGTTGCTGTAGTTGCTTTGCTGTAAACAAATTTGGTTGTTTTATTTCAATGAATTCTCAAGGTTAGTATGCAGATGCAAAAACATGTACACAAAATAATAATTTTTAAAGTTTGTGCATTCTAGAGAAGAGTATATATAGTGTATAATGTTATGCTACTTATTAGCCTAATACCAACAACATGATTTTAATATTGCAGGGTGTTTTACGTTTTGATTCTGTGATTAATTTTAGATCATGGTGCACAACAGTGTTAAAAGCTGGCATATTTTATAAGTGAAATAAAAAAAGCTTTTGAAGGTGATAGTGTAATATATTTCCATCTGCTCAGTTAATTAACCATCATTCTACTGATGCTAGTAAAACTTCTTTCATAGCTTGTTGATCTAAACATTGTTGTCAGCATGACATCTAAACGTTGTTGACAACAATGTAAACATTGTTGTCAGCACAAAATTAAACATCCTAATTTTGTCTCTTGAAGAAAATTAACTCAGAAAAAATTATAATTAAAAGCATGACAAAATATCTTGATTAATTTTGTATCTTTCAAAAAATTAACTCAAAGGCAGTTGTACTTTTTTGTTCATTGTACAGCAGCCAGGTTGCTCCCATCAGCCTCAACATCCACTAGACTGAGACTTGTTTCAACAACCTCAACATTGTTTAATGAACACAACAAATCAACAAATAACTTTAACATCCAAGATGATGATGACTTTGAAAGCCGAGTGATCCATTCTCAAACACCTGTGGTTGTCGATTTTCATGCAGAGTATGTTTTTATTTCAGAGTGTGTGTCTCTTTGACCATCAGAGTCTTTAAGAAAAGTTTTTCATGGATCTGGTAGTTGCCGTCATTGTAATATAATGATAATATACTTTGTATTACTAAACGAAATCATAATATATATAATTAATATTATAAACTGAGACTTACGTTTGCAGTTAGTTGAGTCAGCTTGCATTTTTGTCTTTGTTGCAACAAAGTGTTGGCGTTCATGTCAGTATTTTGAAAAAGCTTGATAAATATTTATGCACTTTCTGCAGGTGGTGCGGTCCGTGCAAGTTGCTGGGTCCTAGACTTGAAAAGGAGGTTGACAAGCACAATGGAAAAGTCCTTCTTGCTAAAGTTGATGTTGATGACATGGGCTTGATTGCAATGAAATATAAGGTTCTTGTGTTTTGCAAAAAATTCATTTTCGATATGAAATGTGCCATGTTCTGGTAATTATTTTTTATATTCTGGTAAGCTTCAGTAAGATCATTCAATAAGCCAGGGTAGCCACTGACCTGTTTAAGTTTATTGCGGATGCTTTTGGTTGGAATTAGACTCTACAAAAAGTAATTACAGTACAGGTATTATTAATAAATTGTAGTGGTTAACTTTTCTTTCACATTCATAAAACATCGTGCATGTTCTAAACCAGCTATGACCAACGTGGCTCGCGACCCACATGCAGCTTAGTCCAAGGTTTTCTGTAGCCTAGTTGAGGTTATTGTTGTTGTGCATGTATAATACAATGACAATCTATACTTGCTTAGATATTATTCAGTTTTAAATTTTTGATGCAATGTCCTCAGTTTCACTTCATCGCATCTATACTGCATACTGAAGATTTTTATGTATATGTCGAGTGACACTCGGTTCATACTGATTTCTAGAAATTGGATTTCCACTCCTGTTTTGGCAATAAATTTGCTTATGGCATCACACGTGGAGAGTGATTAGATTTTGATTTTCTGGTATCAAACAATTGTAGTCAGAATTCAAACGCTTTTAGCAACTTGAGCTAATTGTATATTGCTATGAACAAAGCAAGTCTCCAATGTGCGGTTATGAGCGAGAAAGAGAAGTTAACCCTTTTGGACATTTACGTTTTATTGTACCTTACACTTGCAAAACAATTTGTTAATCCTAGATGATAGTGATATAAATTGTCCCAGTAAGGTCAGCGTTTCTCAACGTTTCATGGTTTATGGCCCCGTGTCAGAGACACTTAACACCCATGTCCCACTGCACCACCAATAAAAAACGTACATTTGTCTTTACGTATTTACCTTTGAGGTCTGCTCGCGACCCCCCAAAAACACTTTAGTTGGACATAGCTGGTCTAAACACTGTTTCTCACCATGGATTTGTTATAATTAAGAAAAGTTTTATACCCCTGCAGCAAAGTGGGACCTGAAGACGCGCAATATGTACTACTAGTTGTTGCGGCAGCTAGCCTTTTAATTGCGAGCCGTGGGGGAGCTAGTCCGCAGAACTTTGAGAAACGCGCCTTGACAATCTTTCGCCTAGAACCTGGTCCTTACGAATCTGCGCATCAACTGGACTGTAGTCTCTTGTTCCCTACAGCAATGGCCAACAGAGTCGAAAGCACTCAGAAAATTGTTTGTTAGCAAATCCAACAAACAACAAGCTTCAGCGGCGATTGATCGTCAACGCGGTTTCTGAAACACAACAGAAACAAACTAAAAAGCATTCTACCAGCGCAGCTAAACTACCAAGACAAACTCCGTCGGATTAGCTAAACGTGTGACGAGCAATAAACAGACAAACGGGGGGCTCACACGACTGCGGCTATTTACATAGATCGACTCGCATTAGCACATGACTGTAGTTCAACTAACTGCGCTGAACTGCGAAGAGAACGGCTCTCGTAATTAGGCAGACGTGCTAAAATGACAATTAAAGAAGTAGTGAGCGCGCGACGTATTAATTCAACAGTTAACAAGAGAGGCACTTGGCTGCGACTATTTCAAGGAATAGGCACGACCAAAACAAGTTTACATACCAAGTGGTGTGATCACCACGGCTCAGACATCTCGTCTTTGTAATCGGAAAACTTGCTGTTGCGGTCGGCAAAAATTTGGTCTATTTTACGTAAAGCCGAAATCGTTACTAAAGGTCTACTCCAGATTAAACCGACCTGCATTTTATCGCTCTAAGCACGGCACAAACAGAAACATCTTTCTTTGTTACGACTGTTCGAGACTGCAAAGCAGACGAAGGTCTGTCCCAACATCCTGTTCGCAGACGCAAAATGGCGACATGGGAGAAATAAACAGTTACTCAACGTGTCCTCTGACGACCCACGCCAAGGAGTTGCAAAAAGGTTGCTACTGCAGAAGTGTCAGTGCAATCCATCAAGGCAGTCCATTAATATTAGACTTAAAGGCGGCGTTCAAAGAGTGAACCACACTCTTTGGACGTAGAGAGTTGCACGTATTAAAATATTGGTCGCCGGATGCGCAGCTTGAAGCGGTTGAACAAAGGTTAAGACATTTCGTCGCTGCGCGCCGTAACACTAGTGACTCTAACCTTTTTAATGAGGATGAGAACTAACGACCTAGGCCAGCTGCTACGTTTAATGAAAACAGCAGATTAAAAGTGAAATGCATCATATAAATCTATTCTCGTTCTTGACAACTTAACGTGGCAGAGTTAGTTGTCTATTTGTTTCCCCACGTGGTCAACATTGGTGCAGGTCTTGGGGAATCGTAAAGTTCTTATACGACCACAGCTCAGATTTTTGTAATAGCACTCTGAAAAGCAGGAATTTTTCAGCAAACTTTGTTGAAATCGAAACTTAGAAGTTGCAAACTGCTGCTGCCACTAGTACGTTTGTGACTACTAAAATGTAGGTGTGAAATAAAATATGTAATTTTAGTATCAATTCACAATGAACAGTCAGAAGTAACATACACAAAACAGCATAGCTATATAGCAGAGAAAAAAACTTGTACGTCACCAGTGTCATGTAACCGAACTATATTGGAAGCATGACTCTAAGTTTGAGACACCGTTTACCAAAAGTTCATGTTAAATTTTTCCAGGTTATGGCCGTTCCATCAGTGATGTTGTTTGTTGGAGGTGAAGTAAAGGAAAAGTTTGAAGGAAATATCGATGACGACTTGCTGGCTGCTTTCGTTGCAAAGGCGTTGAACTGACTGTTTTTCTTCGCGCGGAGATTTTTCCACGTCAGAAGGCTGTTACAAAGTTACGAAATTACGATCCCAGCGCAACAACAAAATTTGGGAGGGCACTGCCCTCGAAAGCTCCCCCGTGGTTACGGGCCTGTGTTGCAATCGCACGTTCCACAGTGGCGCAGATCTTCACGTCAACCTTTGTCTGACTACAATTTGCATAACTGTTGTTTGTGGAGTCTTTTGCGAAAATCGCCACTTTCGCTCAAACTACAGGTAATATATGGTCCATCTCCCACTTGTTTATTTTTTTGACTTTCTCCAGAGGTTTAATTCGCAACTGCCATCGCTGCACATACTTGCGCGCGTTTCCATAATTGCTTGTTTCCCTCTTCAGAGACTTTAATCGCTCGAGTTGAGGCGTGCTTTTGCCTTGCCTACATTTTCGGATATCTGAAAATGTTTGCCCAGTGACGCTCCCCGTGATGGCCACCAATGCAAATCATTCCAAAATTGGCATAACCAGTGAAAATTTATCATGGTGTTTTGTTTCTCGACCATGGTGCATCGTTGGGTTCTCTTACAGGTGTAACAATGCAATGCTGAGGCAGTGCTCTTTGAATGAATTTTGTCGAGCAATAAGGTCATTTAACAATGTCACATGCTTTCTCCAGAATAGTTTACTACATGTCTGTGGCGATGAAAAGTTGTATAGTAGACTGTAAACAAGGTTGCCACTGCGAAACCACGTCAAGTCTGATCTTGCCTGGCGGTCCACTTTCTTGGAAACACGCAAGCGCTAACATCACACTATTTAAGAATTTCAGTTCAAAATCTAGTGTGTGTTCAATTTCATCCACTTTATCAAGCATGGGTAAGATGTTCAGCAGACAGGCAAAACATTCCTTAGCGATGAAAACAATAACGATTTTGCATTAACTTTTCATTGTGGCGCAATGCTGATGCCTTTTGGTAGCAGTTCAAAATGCGAGCATTTCGTCGGTGGGGATCAATCTTGGAACTGGGTTAGCAACACTCGAGCTGAAAGTTCTTTGTTGCTAATCGTGGGTAATAGCGCTTCGTCAGCCAGTTTTTGATTTGATCTTTTTAAACAAGTCAAACAGGGGTCATCAATAAGTGAGGTCACGCTCCGAGCGCAGAGAAGTTATGACTTTTGTGAAGAAGAGGGGAGAGCGTAAAGGAATGCTCAACTGCGCTGCAGTGAAAATCAGCCCTCATTCACTCACAAACAGGGCTATGGGGCCGGAGCCTGCAATTTTGGTTCCGGATCGACAGGCATAGTTTGTTGGGCAATTGAGTTGCACAATTAGTACAGTGGTTTGTAGTGGACCAAATCGTTCTGGAACCGGAGCTGGAAATTTAAGTTCCGGTTCCACAGCCCTGTTCACGAAGCAGACAAGAGAGGGCCGATATAGGAATAACAGTCATTGTTGGATCGCTGTCGGCTCAAGTTGACGAGAACGTGACAAAGAGCTTGTTTCGCATTGTGTAGCAGACTGCAGTGCTGATGCGTAATGCGAATATTGAAGAGCAGGTTTTTTATTTGTTTTTTTAATAATATGGAACAGCGTGGTCCAACTACAGGCATGTGGGCCGCGGACAGAACTTTTAAGCCCGCGAACTCTAAGGAGGCTATTGATTGCTGTGTCTATGTTACAGTAGGCAAGTTTAATTACAAAAGCATAGTCGTTGTTGATAATAATAATGCACAATATAAACGGCGTTGGAATAGACTGAAAATCTTGTAGAAATTAGCAAAGACAGGTTTCCCAAACTGAAAAATTTAGCACTAAAAATGCAGTTTGGAAGCACATACAGTACATGTGTGAGAACACATTTTCTACCACGAAGTAAGTTCTATCTAAAAACAGAAATTGAATGGCAGACGAAGCACCGGACCATAGTCTCCGACTTGCTACCACTAACGTATTGGTATTATATATTAAAGCAACAGATGTGTCACAGAAGCTTCAACCACAGGTATCGCACTGATAAAGATTTGTAATAAATGTCTGTCGTTTCAGTTAGTTCTCAAGTGGTTTATTTATTGTTTCATATGATTTGGCTAACGAACAGAATTAGTGGCGGATACAGACAAGGTGTTTGGGGGAGAAGTTAAATAAGGGCGTCAAAAAGGTTTAAATACCCAAGGTCTGCAAAACAGTCGTTGGGTATCACACAAAAGTGGCACGTTTTGTAGGCGACGAAGCAGTGATGTAGGAACTTTTTCCAAAGTGGGGAGGCGCAACTGCACTTTAAAAATATCTGGAAAAAATTTTTATTAAGCGATTTACTTTAACAATGGACACAATACTAATCGTTGCTTAGGCTTATTTAAGCAAACTCAAAATGTAAAAGTGGTGGGGACAGGACCCCCCAAAGAAGTAGGGGGCATAGGCGCATGCGAATCCCCGGTTCCGCCACCCGTACCGAGAAGTGGGTATTTTTGTTGGTGCAACCACATGATCTTTCAGCGAACATCATAGTTTCAAAGCGCTTTATATCATTAATTCAGAAAGCGGGTCTCAAAAGTTGGGCCCCTTTTTCACAAACTGCACACAGCTGAGAACACTGCTGGTGTTGCAAACAATCTTTTATATCTACGAAAATATGTGAAAGATACAGTGGCGCAGTGAGGGTAAGTGCCGCCCAGGGCCCACTATAAAAGTGCCGCCCTTTCCACCTCTAAAATTTGCTTACAAGAATAAATGAAAGATCTGTTTTTTTGTGCTTATTTATAGATATAAGGATTAAATAAAGCATTTGGAAGATCACAATTAAACACTCACAAACTGAAATGGGTCTTGTTTTTCATTGTCGATTACGAGTCTTAGCCTATTTTTTTTCTGCTTGTCGCTACCTTCTTCATTATTACTTTTCCTAATTTTTGCTTTCTTTACTTACGTATAATATATGGACTCAACATGTTTTGTGAAATGTTCTTCCCTTTTGGTTTTTAATCTCCGGTAAGTCCACCGCTTGGCTTTTAATAGTTACTCATTCCAAGGTATCAAACGAAAAAATTGTGGCGGCATAACTACTGTAATGTGTTGGCGGCATAACTACTGTGCTTTGCAGATGTAAGAATTTAAGTAAGGCCTATGTTTTTTCGTGTAGCATTCCTGTCTAAAACTTAGAGTGTATAGGCTATACTGCAATATAGCAGTCTATAATATTAATTTCATTAAGATGATTTCAGTGATGAAAACATTTCATTGTTAACTTCACGATTCAGTAGTGGTTTAATTCTCTTAGAATATAGGCCTAGGCAGGGCTACCATCGATATAAAACCAAAAATAAGGACGGCTGAGGAAAATTTGATTTCATTACCTAATAAGAAAACAATTGTTTCTGTTTGCACGACTAACGTCAGATCATATGTTTGCCTATTTATCACCAGGAATCATTTGGTTCAGCAATTTATTATTCTCGACATCCTTTTTGGAATTGTCACGGAGAACGTTTATTTCGCTTGCTTATTTCTTGAATCAATTGAATGCTAAACCTTCGCTACAACACCAGCTTTCCTAAGAATGCTAACCAGAGTGGACAGCTTACAGTGCTAACAATGTCTGATAGTGGGTTAAGTCTCTGTGCTGCAAGATTTTGCTTTTATGACATCAAAAAAGTTTGACTGCAAAGTGTTCACGATGAAATGGAAATGGTCTGAAATATTTATCAGATATTGCGTGTATATAAATTTGTTATGCTACAGAAAAAAGGACGCAAGTCACAAAGAAAGACATTTCTTAGAAATAAGGATAGTAATATTTTCTAAGACGTAATACTGCAAAATAAAGACAAATCTTAGAAATAAGGACGGTATGGTGGCCCTGAATATATGCCTACAAAAGGCTTCAAACGTTAACTTTGTCGGCACTTGCGCGAGGCCCTATGTAGATGTGGGACCCAGTTTGATAAAATAGGTCAAATAGGCTTAAACCGGGCTGTGGGTGAGAAATGCTTTCTTGCAGCCTTTATCGTGACCTGCACACTTGGTCTAGCTGTTGGACTTTTTCAGGGGTGTAGTGGGGTGGGAACGGGGATTCTGACACCTTTTTGCACTACGTTGAAACATGGCTGCGATCTCACAGATGTGATAGTGACATGTAGATTCGCACTGCTAGACATAAGGCTGCAGTAAAACAGTAAGATCCATAGAAGTTCTTGCGGGCAAATACTCACTTTATTCAAACTATTTGGTGCAGTCTTCCTTTTTATTTGGTGTGGGAACGGCGTTTACACACCTTTTTTTAGCACTACAGTACCCCTGGTCTTCTTCCAATTACACGTGCATAGTGTTATTCCTTTCCTTCGTCCGTTACCAACAGAACTGTCGCCTAAAGATCTTAATTTACGTTTGTGGAGGGGTCTTGACATTCTAAAATTTGATAAAAAATCCACTTATTTATAGTGTTTCATAGTTCAGTTTAAGGGACTTGGAAATTTGTTTGGTGGGGGTAAGCTCACCAAAGCCCCCTGTGGCGACGGAACTGGTTACCATGAGACATCTATTTCAAAAACTGTATTCCAAACCATGCCAAATTCATCAACACGAGAGCAACACCTTTTCTAAGCTTTTCTTGTTGAAATGATTTTTTATATGACTGCAAATGTTGGTATACCGTTGAACAAAGGGGCTTCCACGAAACTTGACTGCCTACCGGTTGGCTGTGATTCACTCCACTTGCAGTTCAAACTTACAATATGAGCTCTAAGTTAGCCACGCAAACATATTAACTGCACTACCCGCTTCAAGAACGTCATTTGGCACCATTATGTCAAGCAACTGGCACCACTATGTCAAGCGGGAAAACAGCAGTTGCATTAAAACTGAGCAATGGACAATGGTTTATTGTTTCATATGACTCAGCCAAGAAACAGGAGCACTGCAAGAAGCCATTGCACTGAGCGAACCAATCACAATAGTGAACATTACTGCAAATGAAAATGCAATGACGCAATGGTTGATCAGTGTAAACAAAGAGAGGTGCTGTGTCATTGGTGAGGGGCCACGGCGGTTATCTAGTCAACCAACTCTGTTTTTCGGTTATTGAGAAGTGTTGTAAAACAACATTTGAGTGAAATAAGGACAATTAGGAAAACAAACAATCGCAGAACATGGTGAAGAAAATGTACAGATTAAAGAGCATGCCTATGTACACAGATGAATGGATCAAATTTAATTGAAGGAATTTGGTGTGGTTAATAATATGTTTGGTTATAATATATATACATAGGGCTACCATCGATCTAGAACGAAAAATAAGGACGCTGAGGAAGCTTGATTTTATTGCCTAAAATAAAACAGTTGTTTCTGTTTGCATGATTAACATCAGATCACATATTTGCGTATATATCTCCACCAACCATTTGCTTCAGCAATGTTTTATTCTCGACTTCCTTCTTGTAATCGTCACGGGAAACGGTTTTTTCGCTGGCTTATTTTATGAATCAATTAAATGCTTAATCTTCACGGCAAAATCAGCTTTCCTAAGAATCCTAACCAGCACAGGCAGCTTACGGTGCTGACAATGCCTGATAATGCGTTAGGTTTCTGTGCTACAAGATTATATTACTTTTAATTTTATTACGTCAGAAAACCTTGATTACAAAATGCTTACGATGACATGAGATAGAAATACTATGGTCTGTATGTTTATCAGCAACAGTATTACTTGTTTAAAATTGTTACGCTACAGAAAATAAGAAAAAATAAGGACGCAAGTCACAAATAAGGACATTCCTTAGAAATAAGGACAGTGATATTTTCTAAGATGTAGTACTTCAAAATAAGGACAAATCTTAAAAATAAGGAAGGTATGGTAGCCCTGTATATACATAATAGTACAGACTGTGTTGCACAAGGTTACCTTTGAAGAGTTCATCACGTCAATCGCCAAAATTTAATGTTGATAACCCCACCTAATGACCAGGCTACAGCGTATGGCACGTCTTGGAAATATCTCGCTGAACATTAAAAAAGAGTATGAGATGTGCCAAGAAATGTCTTTTGTAAATTTTAGTGACGGCAAGAAGCGATAAGCCAACGAATGAACTATGTTTCTTGCCAGGGGGGTTGAGGGAACATTCTTCCCAAAGAGAACTACTGCGATTTATTTAGTTGCACGTGGATCTAACACCAAATCCTCAGATTGAGAGGCGGACTAGCCATTGCCGCCCCACCGAAATGTCCGTTGCCAATGACTAGGTGTTAAGTGATGTTATGATGTGCCATTGGGGCGTTGCTAAGGAACTAACGATAGGAGAGAAAAGATTAGGCCACCCTTGCTTATTTGCTGTGATTTCATGCAGGGCGTTTTTCAGCAGAATTTCAGAGGAGGAGCAATACAAACCTCGAAATACCAGATGATTAATATTTTGTAAGTTGCGGTCGAATGTCAACTCTTTTCTTTATTCTGAGGACTTTTGACTGGGATGGGGGAAACGGCTTTTTCTGGAGAGGAAGGTGTAAGGACTGGGACGCAATTACCCCCCAAGTAAGTGTGTCAAAAAACCCTGATCTCCAGAAAAACACCTGGGTACATTTGAACATCGGATTTGACCCGGGTTTTTGAGTAAACATTCCATAGATTTACTCACTCCACAGCCAGATGTATTTTTTAGGCTAGCCTACCAGTCTTGGGCTTCTAAACACAAAAACTGAAAACAGTTAGACCGTTTAAAAAATTTTTAAGTAACAAAGAAGAGTTAGAAATTTTAAACTCCTTTCAAAATTTAATTTTTATCAACAAAGTATAGCAGGTATAACGCGACCCCTGAGGATGACGAAGATGCCTTTCGGATTCAGAAGTAATCTATTTAAGCCCGGGTTCGCTTTCTTTTCTGAATCCAGGTTCATCTTCATAGAAACTAGTCTGCTTGAAAAACCTATGCCTCTGATAACTTAATCACTCAACTTCAATACATCAACACACATGATTAATATTTTGTTATTATTTTTATTTGTAATGAAAGTCAATAGTGAATAAAATGCAAAGGTACTCACCAAGATACAATGCTCCATAACTTTCAGTCACTTCTCGATATGTCACAACGCTTGTATAACTCTCATATTTTTATGCTGCATCTTCCCAATTAGCGATAAGAGATCAACGATCCATCCGGGTCGGTTCTCCTATTCAAGCAATTTATGGTATAAATAAAACTCAATTTCTTTTCTTGTCACAATACAGTTCTATATGTACAAATACTCATGTATAAGTGTCTAATCTTGTCTAATCTGTAACTTAAAATCATCATGATTTCGTTTCACAGTCCGCGAGTTGCGCTGCTCGGAGCTAAGTGAAGTACTAGGCCCAGAACAGTAGTTCAGGTGAAGGTTCGCAATTAGTCAACGATAAGTCAAAGGTATGTTCAGTCAGAAGGGCTGATCCGAAGGAAGACCAAAGATTTCTAGTGACCTACTGCCAAGCTGGATTCGATCCAAGCGGGCTACAAAGAGATGCAACCGACATGCCGAGCAGAACAGGGCACACATCAAGATGTGAACGCGTCCTAATTAAATTCAAATGGCATTCACCCAAGTGTGGAAATGTCCACTGCGGCATAAGGGGAGCATTGCTCACCACTTATACGGCCTCCCGAGGTGCTAAGCGGAAGGTGAAACCTTCAACGGCTGAAGAAAGTAAACCAAATGACTGAACTCAGAGTTATATAGCAATTTAATAAAATGAGTAGTGTGTAGTTATAAACACAATTTTGGCCTGAACAACTTACCTGACAAAAGCATGATAGTACAATACAGTATTTGCGAATTAAACTGACAGAACTTCACTTTCTGGAATTGAACTCACTCACTAATACAGTTTACATCTGAAAGACTTACATGACAAAGGTTATGCTGGCGCAGTGCAGCATTTTAACCTGGCAGAGTTTCATTCGGACATGCCACTTTTAGCCTGGCGGAATCCTGCTTGGACAAACCAGTTCATTGAAACTCTAAACTGACATGGAGTCTGGTACGGGCCACGGATTACCACTTTTCAATTCCTGATCACTGAGCGAAGTGGCCGCAGTGCCCAATATCGAACAGTGACTTAACCTAGGCAACATGTACCATAGGCGGGTAAGTCAGTTTCTTCTTCTTGATCGTTGAGCTAAGTGAGCGCAATGCCCAATATAGAACAACGACTTGACCTCGGCTACCAGCAACAAAGGCAGAGAAGAAAATCTGAATTTTCAGTCCAGATGAGACGCCTTTTATACCCAAAATTCCTGGTAATTCCCCTTAGTTTCAGGTCTTTTGATTGGTTCCTAATTACATAAATTATGTAATTGCTTTATCGTTAAGTCAGTTGAAATGTTTGAAGGATGCTTAATTGCATCTGGTTGCCTAGCACCTTGGCCAGTCATGCTAAAGCATCACACGACTCTTGGTCACGTTTTTCGTGACATGATTCTTGATCACGTTTTTCGTGACATGATTCTTTTGGATCCGTTTGACTGGATTCGAGCTTGGGAGCTTTTTAGCAGGCTTGGCCTTTGTACAGAAATAGTTGTTATAGGCAAAACTTGCCTGTAACAAAAGTTCCGCCCCCCAGAAGGTGACGCCTGGGCGCCCCTTGCTTCGCCACTGCTTATTTCCCAGCTAGATCATTCCGCGTAAATCACATACATTTGAGTAGAAAAGTAAAAAAACAATCCAAACTTTAAAGGCAAAACTTGCCTGTAACAAAAGTTCCGCCCCCCAGAAGGTGACGCCTGGGACCCCCTTGCTTCGCCACTGCTTATTTCCCAGCTAGATCATTCCGCGTAAATCACATACATTTGAGTAGAAAAGTAAAAAAAACAATCCAAACTTTAAAGGCAAAACTTGCCTGTAACAAAAGTTCCGCCCCCCAGAAGGTGACGCCTGGGCCCCCCTTGCTTCGCCACTGCTTATTTCCCAGCTAGATCATTCCGCGTAAATCACATACATTTGAGTAGAAAAGTAAAAAAAAACAATCCAAACTTTAACTTTTTCACTGGTACCTGTGGTGGTAGCTGAGATTCATGGTTTTGAATTGGGCATAGGCTGATTCTCACGTGTTTTTTCTTGTCTGGATAAAAGCAAATCCATCGCCAGATCAACGGCGCAGGGGTGGCTTTTAAACTTGTTTGTGGGCTCCATAGCAGCATGCAAAAAATTGGAAATTCACTTTTTCAGGGAGACTAGAGATTGAGTTTGGAGGTATTCACTGTAAATTTGATGGTCTCAGCCCGCTTTCCCCTACTTTTTTTAAACAGTGTCACACCTTTTATTCATAATCTGGATTAGTGAGATTGATGTTTTTTTCTTCACATCAGTAGTCCAATCTCCAAATATGTGAAACAGTTTTAAATACTTGCTCGAAATTCAACTTATATCAGTGGCGTTAAATGTAGGCCTATTTTAGGGCAATATGCTTTCAGGCCCAGTGTGAACATACGAGTATCATGCCATTATGAGATCGTTTTTCACGATAGCCTTCAGAGCTACCTATAATGGGAGTAATGTCAAAGCAATTGCCTTTTATTTATTTTTTGCTTTCGAATTGTCGCTTCAGCAATAAATATGCTTTCCATGTGCATGTAATTGCATAAGTTTCATCTGGAAATATGGTTGTCATTTCGCTATTTATTGGGCTCCTAGCTTGGAAGTTGAGTTATCACTTCCTAGTGTAAGAAGAACCATTCTACTTCTAAGCAGTTATGAATGCGTTTCATACATTGTTTTAATAATATGCGGATGTCCAAACCACGGGCAAACACTAGCGCGCAGCATGCCTTACGGCAGTGGTCCGCAACCAGGGCCACAAATTGGTACCGGGCCGCGAAATTACAAAATGTGCGCTGGTGGTGACACCACTCGCTTTCTGGGCATGTGGTTGGTCCATTATTCCCATGGAGACACTGTTCACGAGAGTAATCCCAAGCCGAAATTGTCAAGAGTTGACCGGTCCGTGGCTGCAAAAGGGTTGGGTACCACTGCTTTAATGTACATTTTTCAAACATTTATTGTAGATATAAAAGATTGTTTGTGACACCCACAGCGTTCTCAGTTATGTGTAGCTTGTTAAAAATGGGACCTATTTTTTGTATCGCTACAAACTTTTTGTGAATTAATGATAAAAGGCGATTTTAAACTGTGGTGTTTCCCTGAAACACCACAAAGTTCGATCAGCAAAAGCAGTCATTTTCTTTGCATATAAAAAGTAACAACTTTTGTGAGATACCCAACGATTGTCACAGAGAAGCAGGGATATTTAAACAAGTGAAGACCCTTATATGACTGACCCACCCAAACGCCTGGTCTGGATCGGCCACTGGATTTGACCAAGTCTCGGCAGCGGATGCTACGGTCTCGACTGCATCACTGATTTTTAATCATCCGTTGTGTTGACGTGTCTCTCACTCTGTAACACACAAGCACGAGCTGTGAATCTGATTTACGCTGTCCTATGCGATGATGAAGGCGTTACTCAGGCTCGCGGCTGTTAGAGACACAAAACAGGCAGGGGAGTTGAGAGGCGACACTGTACACTTTATTGCCTCGCCGTA
>Ga0210059_1004219_pt1 | contig 23165 bp, 12 predicted proteins | sample Ectturendosymbi2_FD_188042 | JGI IMG/M metagenome (GOLD analysis project Ga0210059, IMG submission 188042) | Ecteinascidia turbinata endosymbiont from Florida, USA - Sample 2 (SPAdes) (version 2) | ecosystem: Host-associated > Tunicates > Ascidians > Unclassified | place: Key West, Florida...
TTTCAAATGGGGCTCCCCCGCTGGCGACGGCCCTGCCTTGGTAGCCCTGGCAAATAGGGTGCTGGCCCGTCCCGCAGCCACGTGCCTCGTATGGGTAAATTATGATGGAGCAAAACTGTAATGTAAACGTTAAAATGTCTTGCCTGCTATAAAATAATTTAATGCACTTTCCATCTGAGTGACGGGATTGCTCGAACCATGTGACCCCGATTTGTACCTATCCAGACCACAAGATCGCCAAGCTAATATCTCATCTTTGTGAATGGCAGTTATGTTGGACCAGCATAGGTGTAAGAGCAGGCAAAATTTTGGGGGTGCGAAGGAATTTTGCCCGAATTCTCCCAAACTTGTCCGAAAAAAACTGACCTCCAAAAAAAAGCTCTTCATGTCAATTCGGGCGCCATTTTTCAAATGAAAGCATGTTGGGCGCCATTTTTGCTTATATTTTCAGAAAGTTTGGGAAGGTTCACAGAGATTTTTCCCGGATTTCAAAGGATTTTTCCCGGATGCTATTGGTTTTTTCCCGAATTTTCACCGAATCAAAACTTTTGGGGGTGCGGTTGCACCTCCTGCACCCCCGCCTCCTACACCAGTGTGGACCACTACCTGGAAACAAAGCAACTGTCCATTAGGAAACAAGCTCTGTCGAGGAGAAAAACGACACGTCCTGCTGGTCAGGAAGAAAAGAGTTATAGTCAATATACACGGCGTCGGTTTTGCAATTTCCAACAAACTTGGCGAACACATCAGCACCCTATCGGTATTTCAGGACGAATCATGATGGTCAAACTAAACAGACCTGTTCCACTGAACATAGTCTGTGCAAATGCGCTAACTCTTCCTAGTTCTGTAGAGACCAAGGATGCGTTCTATGACAGTTTGCCACAGGGTTGAGATAAACCCAAGAACTGAGCATCTTTATTTCCTAAGAGATTTTAATGCTTGAGTTGGTAATGATCATGATTCCTGATAAGATATTCTTGGAAAGCACGGCGTCGGAAAACAAGATGCAAATGGACAACGAGTGTTGGAACTGTGCAGTCAACATCAGTTGTGCAAACAAATACCTGGTTTGCCGGAAATTTTATGCACAAACAGGGCCTACGGGAGGTGGTATGAGAGGTACATCGTACCCGGGTCCGGGAAAGTTAAAGGAGGCCTACACATGATCAGTTTTTCTGCAAACAATCCTAAAATTATTAGTGTAAGCCAGCTGCCAGTATAACAATTAATATATTTGTAAATCTTAGCACGACAGCTCTGATTCTGATTACTATACAAATAAACTTTACAAGTTTTGACGAGGGCCCAAGAAAATAAGGGTGGCCAGTGTCGGTTTTCGTACCCCCTGGTAAAATTTCTCTCCGAGGCCGTGTGCACAAAATCAGCTGGAGCCATAGATGATCGAAACATTGACATCATCTTGATCTTGTCGGGTACTGTAAGCAGAAGTACTATGGCGAAACAAAGAGGTTATTCAACACACGCAAAAACGGACACATCAGCTTTTCAAAAAGTTTCCATCCTAACAAAAGTTTGCTTGCAAAACACGTGTTGGAGTTGGGACACCGCATGAGCTGATCGCAAACTCGGACTGTTGCATTTGAGTACGATTTAAAAAAACGACGGTTCACCGAATCGTTTTTCATCAATTCAACAACCCACGTTATAAGTGAAAAATGTGCAGATCTTTTTCCACAAGTATACAAAGCAACATTTGGGCCATATATGATTGAATAGTGGATTGCATACGTTTCTTCGTTTTTGTTCAGTTCAAAATTGAAGACCCTCCAACGAAAAGTGCCTAAGTCACAAATTGCCAGTTTCGAGAAAACAGCTGTTAAAGTTTTTAATTCGCATATGAAACACTGGATAAAGCAAAATGTGGATGCGCAGATTTAACCTTTAGATGCTTGTTCCATGTTAGATTTTTTGAGAGCATGTTGAGGAAAGTTTCGAGAACACGTTCCACTGTGTAACTCAGTTTACCCAAAAATGTGACTAAGGCACTTTTCGTTGGAAGGTCTTCAATTTATTTTTATCGCTCTTACCTCCTTTTATTTCAAACCCTAATCTACGTTATCTCGCTGGCCTTTTCATTGTCGTTTATCACTGTTATCACAACGTCATGTAATCGCGCGCATTCGGGGATTTCTGTTGCTCCATTGTTCTCGTTGCCCTTCGCCCCGATGAAACCCTACTGTTACTTGATTAAAACGTCGGTGTTTGTTTTTAAACTTTTACAACAGTTGAGCAAAAGATTTTATTATTGTTATCCTGTTGGGTGATTGTACAATGTATTCTTAGTTACTGCATTGAGCTCAGTGGTGAGGTGTACAGTGTGAACGTCGTCACATAAACCTAGATGCTGTCACATGCGTTTTGGTATCTGTTTAAGTCAGGTGTCACAAGCTGCGCAAGTATGTTTGAAGGCGGTATCATTACCATGGTGCTCACATTCAATTAGGCAATATTGACATGGTGTTTGCTCGATTCATTTTGATGTGGAGTAAAAACAGCATTGGATATCTTGTGTCAGGGCAGTAGCGGATCCGGAGCTAATGAGGATCGAAAATTTGCTGAACAGGATCGGATGCGGCGTCAAAAACATCAGAGTTCGCACACATCAAGCTCGCTTTGGGTTTTCTCAAAACGATAGTTCACTTTCGCAGAAATTTTACCACACCTTACTTCTCCAGGTAATCTATACTGTAACGTGACCACGCGCATAGTGGCGATAGTTGGTTTCATGCTGTCTTGTGTCTTAAACCACCACGAAGCTAATTGTCAAAAGGAAGGTTTCAGTGTAAACAGCATGACAATAGTAGCAGGACACATGGCCTACTGATGTAATTATGCTACGCCTACATTTATCAACAACCAAGTTCCGTCAGATTCCTGAGAAAATTGCTTACTTATACAACTTTAACATTAATAACGTATGATTAACTTTCTCTAACCTTCACTTCCTTTATAACCGATTGAGCAAGATCATTACGATAGATCTGTCAACTACTCACCATGGCTCGAAATTCTAACAACAGTAACTGACATTCACCTCCATCCTGTGGCCTAGTGAGTCTCAGAACGACATTTGATGTGCAGTCACATATACACGACCGCAATCACAAATACACGACCTGAATTGAACCGCATGCTATGTTTTACGAACTTAGTGCAAGGAGCAATAAATAAACAATTGAAGTGCATAGATATCAGCCTGAAACTAATAAAATTGAGGCGACTGCATGTCAACGTGTAAATCATAGGTAACATTTTAGTCATAAATCAAGTCACGCAGAAACAAAATGACCATGCAAGTAAAAAGAACAGCTTGGTGTGGTGAAAATCTTGAAACCGAACCTGTAACAAATAAAAACAATCAAAGTCGTTTCCAGATGAGATAAAGACTAAAAAATACTATATACTATATAAATATGAATATATACTACACATACGTGTTGAGGAAGACATGCAAACTAGTTGGAGTTGTAATTAGCAATACAAAAATCAGGCATCCAGTTTGACAAAGCACAAAGACGAAGGCGGAAAAAGTTAATTTTTCGCTTGATACTGTGATTGCAGTGAAGCAGAAACGAGGTTAAACTCGCCATAATACGTAGATCAAAGTCAAAATGCAATAACCACATAAAAGTGGATGCATGGCTTGTCTGTATGAATTGTCTGACGACAATTCCCAAGTTGGTTTCCACTGCTCATTCGCTCATACGAGTGATTCTACTCCAGGCGGTTGCCTTCCTTACTTGTATTTCTCCAAATTAAGGTGGTCATGTTTGATTATATCACCACTCTTTAACAGCATGCATGATCGGTGTTCGGAGTGCACTTGAAATATTGATAATATATTATCATGGTTTATATAAATCATGTTTCAAACACGCAGATTTCTTTTGAACGCAAACTAATGGTTTTGTGTTCATTGACTAAAAATTGTTTTCTTTAGTATTGATTTCTTTATCACGACAACTGTTACCTCTCTAGCAAAGTTCTACCCCATTATGATATGTTCCGACACAAATTACATAAAACCCACCGGCCGTAGTAGCAGCAGCAGCAGGCTGTTTTGTTAGCAGCGTCGGGAGTGTTGCAGTAGTGGCTTCAGTTCCTGTCGTTTGCCTTGTCTGTTAACAAAAGAGCCAATGTTAACTTTTGCAAACAGGAAGCAATCAGCTAAAACTGAAGAAGCACATGTGGCAGTAGCACATGTGGCAGTAGCACTGCGCGCTGCTCTTATGCCAGGCCTACCACAAAGGAAACATAAGAGCTTCCTGGAGAGGTTTCAGTTGTAATACCTGCGTTGAAAATTCTATTTTAGTAGTTGTTGACGGAATGCTCGTTTCGTCATTCGTAATGATGTGTGTTGATGATGTTGGTGATGATTTTGTTTGTGCATACTCAAGGCTGAGAGACGGGCTTTTCGTCTCGACAACTGTGAGCAAAACACGAGGACTAATTGGTTCTGACTTACACAAGTTCATTTGAAGGAAATTGTTTTAATTGCATTTTTCATCTCACATTGTTTTAAAAACTCATAGAACCAACCAAAACAAACAATTTCTAGAAAACATACAGTGCTTTAGGTACACTTCGTTCATTTCTGTTATGCTTTTTTACGTTTATGTGATGAAGTCATAGGCGAATTTATATTCAGACTGATTTTATAGGAATTTTTCGAACCGTGGTTATTAAAACAAATCTGTCTCATCATCAGCATACACTAAAATACAACACAGAACCTTGATTTATCCATGATGAAAACGCATTCACTTTGGTGTACACTCCAGGGAAGCCGGGTTTTGCACAGCTCCTTCCGAACGAAGTGATGCCGACTTGAAACATGGCTGTCTCGTTGATCAGGCAAATCAGTGGTCCTCCAGAATCTCCCTACAATAAAAAATCCTTGGATATTTTGAAGCATACGGCGTTTTTCGCATTCTTCCTAGGTTTTTTATAATCGTGACAAAAACAAAGCAACCAAGCATATGGCAGATGACACTTATACAGTAAGTATGAGAGTCTCATCTTTTTTTACCAAGCAAGCATACTGTATCTCTGTTATTTTTTCCTACGTTGGATATTGTCTAACTCAGTGGTTTCAAAAGTTTTTTCACATTCCTCCCTTTATAAACCCAAACTCTGCCAATTCCTACCCAACAAAGATCACAAATGATAATTTTAAAATTTCGCACTACCTACTGTGAAGAAACAATAGACGATTATGAACCAAACAGACTCCAGCTTGTACCTGCAAGTAACTGCGATTACTGCTTAACAGGCGCATGTTCCGCTTGATCATGGAGTTGGTAATTGCAACTTCCCCCTTACCACCGGTAACGACAAACAGAGCAGGTTTCGACACCTTAAAAACGACGTCCCTCAGCCACAAGGATCCGTCCTGGCACCCCTTGTCTTCAACATCTACATCAGGGGTTCCCAACCTTTCTCTGACCATGTACTCCTTTAGCATTCCGACAGATGAGCATGTACCCCTTCAGCATTTCAAAAGATAAGCATGTACCCCTTCAATCTTTCGACAGATGAACATGTACCCCTAAAATTTCTTATGACAAAATATTTTATCATGATTAATCACAGATAGCCTATATTAAAAAATAAGCACATAACAGCTTTTTACAATTTTTACTGTTATGTGTACATTTTTGGAAATCAAAGATATGTAACTATATATTTCAGTTCTGTTTCTAACCGTAAATGTACCCCTTCATGTAGGCAATTACCCCCAGGCATGGGCGCAATTTGGTGGGGTCACTGTAGACGTGTTCCCCCACTTTTTCAAAAGGGGGGGGAAATAATATGCCATGTCCCCCCCACTTTTTTCTCTTTAGGTTTTGTATTTGGAGATTAGGTTTTGTATTTGGAGAGGTTTAATTTAATGATATTTTTTCTGTTCTATTTTGAGTGGCGACATCATTGTAACCGTTTCCATATAAAACCGAGTGAATTAAGCCCGAAACATTGCACTTTTATCATTTTGTAAAAAATATACCTGCCCAAATGCGTTTCAAAACGATACTGCTTGTTGCTCTAAATGGCATGAGTGGCTTTTATTTATCATACAAGTCTCAAACTTCATATGTACATAATTGTTAACAGAAATCAATGGATCTGTCAAAGTTCTGAAGTTTTACGATTCTTATCCAGATCCGAAAACGTTCATAATTTGTCGAATGATGACTTTTTCTTACTTGTTTTTTTTATGCATTCACTTATATCTCAATTGTCATCGACACATATTTGACTAAACAAAGACACAACAAAAAAGCTCTATCATGCTCACCGAACAAGTATCTACTCCGCCGAGTGAGAAATCTCCAGCGCATATGGTGTTACTGGGTATTGCACCATAGGAACTGATGCAAGAACTTCGTTTGACAATCGCCACGCGAACTTGTTGTAATTCGTCAGGTACGATACTCGTTTCAGGATCTGCGAACAGCCAATTCGTGCGGTTAACTACGTGAAATAATAAAACCAAAGAGTTTCGCTTCAAAAACAAACCAAAAGTTTTAAAATGTTTAGGAAGTTCGTGCAAAACAGCTTGTTTTCGCATTTTTTTGCCAAATGAAAACAGCGCATGCCACGGCTTCACTTTCTAACCATTTCCAATTCCACCACGTTCTTTTCCATTATTTTAGTGCAGTTGGTCAGTTGCAAGTGCTGCTGCACTTAACTTGAAGGGTGACGAAAAAGTATGGTTGACTAACTTCACTGCCGCATCTCCTGCCCTATCTGATTGCATCAATTCAATTTTAATCTACTCCAGCATAACAAAAGCAATCGAGGCCGTGTACTCAGTTGTTGACTTTATTTGGTATGTACAATTTTTAGAACATGATTAGCTACAAAAGCTATTAAATGTTGCCAAGACCCACAAAACTTACAGAGTCTTCCCCATCCAGTAGCAATGCAGATGGTTCCTGCAGCAACTTCCACGTTACCGTAGCTCAAAGTTTGTAAACAAACAGGACGGATCATCTCCGAGAACACAATGGTTTGGTTGACCAGAATAAGAGCTATGTCGTTAGCCAACGTGCTGTTTGAAACATGTGTTACATTTCAAACATGGTAACAAACCATGTACTTCTATATAATACAATATTTAATACATTTCATCGTTCAACGAACGCGTTGAAATTGAAACAAGTAAACTCGTTAAAACAAGTGTTTCCCAATCTTTTTTCTTTCGTGGCCCAAATAACGTTTGAGTGAAAACACTGTCGCTTAGTATCTTGTCGGACTTGGCTCAGTTGTCTTGATTTAATCCTACAATTTCAAAGCAAGTTCACTCAGGGATGCGTGGCACAAGCAAGTGAATACGTGACAGAGTCAGTGTAAACGAGGTTTTGTAACGTTAAAGGTCATCACGTTTCTGTGAAATACTGTTTTGCATTCAAAACACCATTAACAATGCAAGTACTACTCCAAACCAGCTCCACAGCCTACGTGAAAACGGCACCACTCTCTTTTCTCGGAGAGTCTTGCTTTCCCTGGCAATATTCACAAATTTTCACAATTAAGACTTTACCTGAAGGTTTGCTAATAAGTTTTCCGTGATTCTTGATTCACTAATGCCTTTCCTTTCGCTACGCATGTTATTAGTTTTTAGGAGAGCGATGCTTAGAATTATTCCATTCATTATCGAAACGTTAGTCTAAAGTCAATGAGACATCTTAATTATCTTTGATCTTCAACTTTTATCATGCTCCAAAAATAATAACTTTTCTCAGTTGTGCGTTTCTTGCGCATAATTATGCAAACCATTGATTGTTGCAGTGGTTCTCAAACTTTTTTAGTAATGTACCCATTGGACAATCTTTTGTCTATCAAGTACTCCTTGACTGTAATCATGAGCAAAATGATTAGAAATGTACCTATAGTTATTGCACATTTACGTTAAAATTTCACTACGCAAACACTTAAAAAGTACGTGTATGTCTTGGAGCACCTTTGCATACCCCTGTTTGACCACCAAATTTGTAGTGCAAATGATCACGTCATAATGGTACGCTTTCAACTTATGCGCATAATGCTATAGGCCCAAAAGGTAATTCCAACACAGTTGTTTACTTAGTGGTAGAATCTGTCAATTTCTGAAACTTGGGAAGAAGTTGCCACACTAGCTGGCAAATACAGATATCAAAGCTGGTCCTACTCATTCCAAGACTCCGTTATGCTTCCGGAACGCCCAATAAATAGTTTTGTGAAGCAAGTGATTTGAAAAAATTCCTTGATCACAGAGATATGAATAAAAAACAGAAGTGATCCAAAGTGTGAACCAACATTTTTCAAAATAAAGCTTCTTTCAAATCAAATACTGTATTTATCGGGAAGACATAAGTTTGACATTTTATCTGTGCTGGTATACGTTACATAGCAGAACACATTCAAAATTTTTGGAAAGTGTAACGTGTGTGTACCTCCATCCACTGTTGACATAAATTTGGTTAGAACTCATTTTTTCTTGGAAATTCTCAGAATGCCAAGTTACGAACATTAAACGGTATTTTGGTTGTAAATTAAAAACTCTCCTGACAATACAAACACACCGATTCTAATACATAAAGTTTTTCAAACTTAAATGAAAACAAAAATGTTGTTGTACCTGCTGCTGTAGTGAGGATGCACAATAATTTCATTGACGCTCAACCTGACTTGACTCAGGTCAGCATTGTTCAGTCTATGCTTCCCGACATAAACCATGGTTTGCGATGGGCTCCTGAAAAAGCAGTTTGATTATTTTCTCAAAACCCTAGCTTGAGCGTGGGACATTTGAAAATTGTCCGATTCAATTAAAAAGCAAACAGCAAGACCAAACAAAACAGAGATTTAAGACTTGTAGCTTCGCTCATTCTCAATCTGTGTAATGAGCTGGATCTTAAGTGCGCGCCGCCGTAACTCAGATGCTTCCCCTGCAGAGATGTAAGTCGGGCCCAGGCTTTCCGGGTCGGGCGGGGTTCGGGATTAAGTTTTTCAAAATATTTCGGGCCGATTTCGGGCCTGCATACAATTTTTATTTAGAATATTCAGAGTAACGACTTTTTTCGTTCGTGACGTAGATTTGTTGTGCTCACCGCGGTGACTTCTGTGAGTGAAGTGACTGTAATTTTTTCTCAGTTAATTCTAGTATTGAAATTTGTAAACACAGCTGCTTTTTTTGTTCTCTGCTCGAATTGGTTTTACACGCTTTTTGAGAACGTGACAGCGGTGAGGAATGCACCACGCGATGGAGTGCGTTGAAAAGATCCATCACTTACGAGATTCTTGATTGTTTTAAGAACGATTTCGTTAGATTCAGCATCAGGCAAGGATTACTGTTGAAGCAATCGAGTTGATTAAATCTTCAATAGAAAATGATTAACTGTGAATCATTTAGCCATTTTTACTTTGCCACACCACAAATACCCCGAAGTTGCGCATATCTTGACTCACTCGGTAAATTTCGCTTTCGGGCTTAAATTGGGCTTCAAAAATAAATGTCGCGTTGAGTTCGGGCTTGTGATTTGGGACTCGAGCTGCGTTCGGGCTTTAAAATGAAGACCGTTTTCATATCTGTTTACCAGGTAATCTAGAGTGCTGAACTCATTTGCGAAATGGTCTAAATATCCTTTGCTAATGTCATAATTTCGAGAAAACAAATATCCCCAATCCAGGCCTGTTGCTAGGATTTTGTTGGAGCAAGTAAGGTTACAAAAAACTGTAAGGATACATAAAATTCAAACCGGCCTAATATTTCATAAATACTTTTCATAAACGCATGGAAAAAATTCTTGGAGAATATAAATTTTTAAAATGAATTTTACGTCTTTTCTAAAGTTTTTGCTGTAGGTTCTGGAAGTGACCAGGAAAAGCTCATCAGAAGTTCTAACATTCTATTTGAATACGATTTCAGGACTAACGATGCGTAAACTTACGTGAAATTGCTTTCCTATTAAAAAGTTTGCTGAATGTTTAGACTGCGTCGAGGTCTTTAAATAACAATTTTTGTTACTTTATAAATAGATAGCTGACAAACTACGGTGTTTGCTGGCAAGTCGAGCAAGGGGAAACATTTTGACACGACAGTTTCGCACTGATGAGCCAGCACGGGGTTTTCCGTGGGTCACCAGTGTCGCGGCACGGATGAGCTACATTTAAAGTCAATTGCTGCTGTTCTTTTCAAAAAGCCGATTTGTTTGTGTGAAACAGTGCTGCAAAACTATGCTGCATTACCTTTGTATGGAATAACGGTATGCGGTCTACGTAAAAAAGAAACACTGACATGATGACATTGATGAGCCACGGCGTGACAAAATGGAAAACTTTTTTTTAACCACAAAAAATGTCTTTTTCAGCAGAACAAATTTTTTTCTGGTGACACTGATGAAGCCACCACATTCCACTGCTTTGAAGACGTACTTTTGTTGGCTTCGCTTCCTTTACTTTTTACCAGTTGCTACTGCTTATGTTGTCGAATTGCGGGATTAACACTTGTCTTGCTACTAGACGCAAAATTTCAGTAAAGTTTTATTTACGCAACACTTCGGCTTCTCCATATACTGCGATCACTTGCAAGTGCAGCTAGCGATCATCTCTAGCCCGACCACATGAATGTGTCAGTAGAGCTCTGCAACCAAGTTTGGCTAATTACACATGCTTTACTGAATTGCAGAGTGTTAGCATTTACGTCAGTTTGGAGTGACATATTTTGTTGCAGGAAGTTGTATTTCCACAATAATACTGTAAAGTGGGTCCTCAGCCTGCAGTATATCAGGATTGTGTTTGTATCAAAGCCGACTCCGGTTCAACAGCGTCACCAGGGCTCATCACATATTTCGCACACAGTCCATACAAAATAAATATAGAAAAATGTAACAGATGTTCATACAATTTCATCTGCAATGTTCGTGTGCCAACGTTGTTTTCAGTGCAGGAATCGGCCTGCTTGCTCTTATGATGTCTCGCTTTTCCACAATATTTCTAGTCCCAATGACTCAATCTTCACAGAGTTATACCTAGTACTATGTCTTCCTCCATTTGCAATTTAACAGTAGAAACAGAAACAAAAAAGGTTTTCTAAGCAAACTGATCTACACATCGCGATTATACTGTACAAGAAAATGCAACCGTTGGAGGCTTGCGTCACTGGGATTTCCATTTGCTTTCATTCTGGCTGACACTATCGTTGCTCTGTGACGTTAGTTACGCAACAATAAATGAGAAGTTTCATGAGAACGCGTTCATTGTTGCGTAACGTACATCACAGAGTTGATGACGCGAGTTGCTCCTTGGCGTACCAGGCTCATTCATGTTCGCCCAAGTTACTGAACAATTTATCGTTCGTTTGAAATTGTTCTCGAATGGGAAGTGTACATAGATTGGAATTCAAATCTAACGCTCCATGCAAATTCATTGCTTCAAAAAACATTCAATCTGATATGAATTATATTTTAAAGAATACTTGTACTTGAGAGAGCAGCTCGGGCTCTAACGCAGTGGTCGGCAACCACCGGGCCGCGGCCGGTGCAGGTCCGTGAGGAGTTCGTTACAGGGCCGTATCATTTTCCAGGTTAAATGCTTTGAAACATTTTTGTAACGATAGACGCAATTACTTTCGGACGTTTTGTGAAAATGAGAGAATTATTGTGCAATTGCTCAGTCACAAGAGTTGATTCTACCTGGGTGTATTGGTATTTGCCGTGACGTTTTAGGAGAATCGGTAGCTAAAAGGATAGCACAGGTTTCTCTTTCGGCTCGCACTGTTTACGAGTTGAGGATATTGCAGAACACATTGAATCTCTATTGTTAGAACCTATTGTAATGACACCATGGTTTGCGATTCAGTGAGATGAATCTACAGATATTGAAATTAAAGCTGTGCTGCTAGTTTTTGCTCGTTATCTTCATGAAGAGGATATTCATAAGGACATTTTATGTACTTTGTTCTTGCCAAAAAAACACCACAGCCTCACAACTATTCAAGTCTCTAAATGAATATTTCACAGGAAAACTGAACCCAGAGCCGGATTTAACTGATGCGAGGCACTAGGCTAATCCACTTGTGAGGCTCCCTCTCCCATTGCTGCGAGGAAAAAAATGGAAAGCGTTAATCAATTTGCGAAAATTCGAAAATGACCCTCTGAAAGTAGGCTACGGTCAGTAAAATATTCTAAATCATTACTGGAGTGCCCGCGATCACTGCGTTTGTTGCTGCCTTCGACGCAAAAGCGTTACATTGCACGGATTTGTTGAAACCCTACTTGGCTGGCGGGAACAGGATTATTAACTGCCACAAGCAAACCAGCCGAAATCGCCACAATTGAAATATTTGATAAAACACATGGTCTACGTTTTTTTAAGAATCGCGTATATTTTTTCTTACCTGTGTTCAAAAAACAAACAAACACACTGCACCTATATAGTATGTGTTGCGGCATAAAGACTAAAGTACAACGTGAGGTCCACGTTGCAACTCGCTTACCAAGACTGTAAAGATCTCACACACACGACCAAAACACGTCACGTAAAACGCACCCAAATGGTTGTAATTGTTACGTTCACGATTATGAAAATTTGATAAAATCTTTACTGATTCATAGTGTTTCATATTGAAATTTGGAAGGGCTGAGCTCACCAATGCTCACTGTGGCGACTGGACTGCAAGGTTTAAATTTCTCTTATGCTGTCATTATTGAGATACGTATAAAGAAATGAAAAGCTACAATCATCGGATCAAGTAAGGCTGAACATAACACAGTAAACAGTTAAAAAGGTTTTATCCTGGCCTTCTTCATAACAAAATTATCCAAGCATTCATTACAGTTTGTTTGCCTAAGTCTGCCACTTTTAATGTACCGAATGCTTGGTGTGGACAACCTTTCCTAGAATATTGTGACTGTTCAATTCATTTTTAGTTCTTTTGAATCTTGAAAAGGATCTTTCGCCTGAGCAGTTAGTGACCATCAAGCTAAGGAATAAAGCTCTATACTGATGCCTTATCTGAATGACTTTAATGACTTTATCTGAATGACTTTACTTAACTGATATCTGAATGACTTTACTGAAGAAAATTCAAAACGAAAAAAATCACATCTAAAATACCAGTAGAGCTTTTCGCGATACAAACGCTGACAAAACTACTGTATTGCTCAGTTACCTAAGAAACAACTATGCTTTTATTGCAGGATACTGCTGATAGCCCTACACATAGCTTTTATCTGCAGTACAACCTTGCTTTGATCAGGTGCAGTGACGTAACTAGAGGCTTGAGCCAGGGGGAAACTTAGCTGAAGGGAGCCCACCGGCTAGCACTCAGAAGTAGTTGAGAAACAATAGCAAATCCAGTATTCAACGGCTATATAAAGACCCGAAATCACCGGAAAACACTCCGAAAAACGCAAAAACACAACAATCTACTGAAACCAAAAGAATAGTAAATACCGATATACAAGCTACGTAGGGACCCGGTTTTTACATTTAGCTTGGCAGGGGGAGGCGGTTCGCACCCCTGCCACCCGTCAGTTATGCCACTGATCAGGTACATTTCAAACATGAACGGCCAAAACGTCTTTTGATAGAGTCACACGTAACAATCGGTACAATTCAGCAAACGTAGGACGCTGCCAGCGTGCTTTGAGTATATCGACAAAATAGTTTGCATGCGGCTTGACCAACCGTCATATTGAGATTCATGGAAGCTCGTTGGAAGACTGGCGTTATCACCACGAAAGTTGAATAAAACTAAATTTCGTGAATAATAATTAAGACATAATTTTTGACGAAGTTTAATCTAAATGATCATATACCGGCCATTGACTCTTTGCGTGCCACAGTTTTTGGAGGCCCCCTTGGATTTTGAGGCCCTAGGCTTAAGCCTATATAGCCTATAGGTAAATTTGGCACTGACTGAACCAGTCGTTTTGTGTCGGTGTGTGCACGGATGGGCTGCAGCCATGATAGGCAGTCTGTCTGGTTTGACTGTTCCGATTAAGGAGGTCGCACCAGAGTGCGAGGCCACTCATTGTGTCATTCACGGGGAAATGCTGGCGAGCCGAAAAGTCACCTGAGCTTCATAGTGTATTCCATGGTATAGTCAAAATGATCAACCTCATTCAAGCTCGTGCACTTAACACTCGACTGTTTGATCATCTATGTGAGGACATGGATGCAGAGCACAAATGCCTTCTCTTGCGCAGAGAAGTAAGGTGCCTCTCGCGAGAAAAGTCATTGAACAGAGTGTTTGAATTACGTGAACCACTTACGTGAGCCCAGGTTTCCACTGGAAAAAAATTCAGATCTTGCTAACAAATTTAGTGATGAAAAGTGGGTTCTCAAACTTGCCTATTTGTGCGACATCTTCAATCTGCTCAACGAACTAAATCTTTCACTTCAAGGCAAAATGACAACTCTATTCAAGTTCGCAGATCTAGTGGCTGCATTTAAAGACAAACTTAAATTGTGGGAGCAGCGCTTAAACAAAAGGGTATTTGACATATTTCAAACATTAGCAGAAACTTTGAAAGACAGCAAGCCTGAGCAAGTGTTCTCCGACCTTGTGCGTAGTCACTTGCGTGTTCTTTTACAAGAGTTCAAGCGCTATTTTCTACGCGCTAAAGACCCTCGAACTGCAAAGACACGGATCCATTTCTGCAAAGAAATGTTCAAAAACTGCTGGACATTGCAAATGATGGTAGCCTGAGTATATCTTTCATACAACGACTCTACCAGTGTTTTGGATGAAGGTCTTGTCAGAATACCCTGACCTTGCCATAAAAGCATTAAAAACTTTGCTGCCATTTCCGACATCCTACTTATGCGAGTCTGTATTTTCTGTGATGGCAGGAACAAAGACGAAATCGCGAAACAGACTGGACGTGAGGGACAAATTGCGGGTGTCATTGAGTTCCACAATCCCTAGGTGGGATCGTCTCGTTGCGGCTAAACAAGCTCAAGGTTCTCATTGAATCAAAGTTGTACTAACTTATGAGTTGTAATAAATTTTCATTGCTGAACATTTGATGTTTTTTGAAAGCCGGTCCGCGAAAAAATTGCAGTTTTAAACCGGTGCGCAGTGCATAAAAGGTTGCCGACCCCTGCTCTAACGGTTGAGCCCGAGTAAAGCGCGAGCGAACGAAGTCGAGAGAACGCCTACCACGAAAGATACCTTTTATTTTGAGGTCATCTGTAACATGAACGCGAAAGGCCAGACGTGGAATGAAAATATATGAAAAAGTCCGTGCTTGCAACCTTACTTAGTGAAGTGGGTGGTGACACAAATATACAAGCAAAGCAAGCTCTGTTCTACAATGTAAATCGTAATCAAAGACTCGGGCTAAGCCCGAATGCCGGAGTCGCCACTGGTTTGTATATATGCTTTCAACTTTGTTGCGCAAATGGGTTTCAATGTGTTTTTACCTATCTTGCAATTGGCCTACTTGGTAATCTGAAAGGTGAAATAACTTCTCTGCATAACATCATCAGCGACTGAATCTTTGCTGTAAAAAGGCACCTTTCGATATATGGGTAATAAAAGTTTTGTTCTGATTTTTTGTGGTTTGTGGTGGTCGCTATTCCTGGCAAAGAAGAATGCTACCATTGCTTTCATTTTTACCAATACAGTACTTCTCTGCTTTCCAACAACCTGTCTCATCCTTCTATCAAATAAGCGATTCCCAACCGGGGTTTCCGGACCCTGGTGGTCCGAAGCAAGATTTTCGTGGGTCCGAAATGCGATTTTCGATTGTTGAGAGTTTATTGTTCTTGGATGCACTTTCATTCAAAAGAACCGATTTTTACGAAGGCTTGCAAGTGCTATTAGGCCTACTCAGCAAAACATCCAACCTAATTATTCCAGCTAACATTACTACTTTACAATTTAAATTGTCTAATGCGTGCATTATTATCTCTACTTCACGCTGCGTTTTCCACGCTGAAAATGGTCCCTGATGCGATTTTAAGCGCTCATTGACGTTTAAACGTTTATGGCGCAATCATGGCGAGATTGTTAATCGTTTGATGATACACAACTCGAATGTTTCTGGTGTTCCACCAATGCAAATTTACCAGAAATTAAGTAAGCTACAAAGACCCTGTCTATTCTAGTGCCCCTTGTACCAACATGCTTGTGCGAATCTGGAGTTTTCTTTCTACTTTATTTGAAAAAGAAGTATTGGAATCGTTTGAACCCTTCGAAAAATTTGCGCGTGGTTCTGAGTAATTGTGTGTCAGGGTATGAGCGGATCATTTCAGATAAGCAGCAGAAAAGTAACACTAGGTTAGTTTCGAATGAGCAGTAAGGTATGGAAGTACGACTGAGTGTTTTCTGTTGTGTTGTCAGTAGGCTTAACGTATCACGAATATCAATTGTAAAAGTGAAGATACTGCGAAATCGGACTGTTTTTGTGATGCCTTCGCTTTTTTAGATGAGGGGGTGCGAATGCCACTTTATCTTTATGAAAGGGGTGCCAGGTTAAAAAATGATTGGGAACCTATGTATTAAGTAAAGAAGAGTCTTGAAAATTTGTATGCTTTTTTATCCAAAGTGAGTTCCTCCTTTGTTAAATAATTCGCAACGGCGGAACTTAAAACCTTTCAGTGTATCATTTGCATTGGTGCAGCTCAACTGGTTGTTCGGCTTGAGTTGCGCTCTTTTGTACTTAAATACCCATTGCGCAACGTCTAGATTGCATTGACGTCATTGAGGTAAGCGCTTCCACAAAATTAACCGCACAATGAACATTTCACATGACCAGTAAATAACTTGGCCAATTTGTGAATCTCCTCAAGCAACGTATGGCAAAGGACCCGCACTACATGAGCCTGAATCATCCAAGTGTCTAAATGCAACCAGTGGTTTAACAGTACCCAAACCTTTTTACTTGATTCTTTAGAGTCGTAATTGAACTTTAAGGCAGGTAAGTTGTGTGTTTACACAATTATAAGTGTTTTGCTAGGTAAGAGTAACAAACATGGCACTGACATAGAAACAAAACACAAGGTAACAATCGGTGTTAGAATGTGTTCATGGTTGAAGAGAAAATGGGAAAATAAATTGATTTCGGAGAAATGCGACAACCAAGCAACGGCTTAACTGGACTGTACGAATACCGTCGCCCGTCGCTAATGGCTTTGTCGTTGTTAGGGCATCAATTACCAGCCAATACTGCGACTTGATTTATCCCCAAAAGCAATATTTCTCAGGTAGCATCACCTCAACCACAGTTTCTCAATCCATGCCATCTCTGAGACATGGGATCAATGGCTGGACATACTTTTTGCATGTTGTCTGCTTTCTGTATGGCGGGGGTCACTAACGTGGTGCCCCCGGGCACCAGGTCGCCCGCAAGGACCACGTAAGTCGCCCGCCGGCCTGTTCTAAAAATAATATTAGCATGATTAATGTCTTCACATTAACGAATATCAATGCTAAAATAATTGAAGGTAAATTGAACAAAATTTTTATTTCAGAAGTGCGTATATCAAACTAGTAGCCCTTCACATTAATCGGTACACAAGATGTAGCTCGCAGTTTCAAAAAGATTGGTGACCCTGCTGTATGGCATTTGCCATTACCTAGAAACATCTCTTTTACTGTGTTCATTTGCAGTCTCTCAAATCTCTCAGCGTCATAAAAGTCAAAGAGCACTGGTGTATCCAAAATACATGATTGTTTGCAATAATGGCTAAATCCACATGTAAGAAAAATACTGCAGGTATTGTAAATCCTTGCCTGCCCATGCGGGTCTGCTTTGAGTTTGAAAAGCAATGCTTTTGCGTCACTGTTGTTTGAAAGCCTATTTTAATTAATCGGTAGAAGTGACTTCCTTAATAAGCAGCCATGCATTTTCTAGTGGATGTGCTGGGTTTTCAGCAAAGATTATTGTTGTTGATTTTTAATTTGCTTAGGCAGTGTGGGTGGGTTAGCAAGTGATTTATGTCGAGTATGTGAGAAAAGGGTCAAAGGTTGGTGAACAAGGTACACTGTTTCAGTGAGTTCAATTAAAATTAGAACCAACTAAAGTTTGTTTAATCTTCGAAAAAGTGTTTTTCTCATCTGACAAAAACAATTTCACCCGTTTAACAAAATTTTATCCACACACCATTCAATAGCAAAAAGTAAATTTGCGTTGTTGAACATAATTTGGCAATTGTTAAGGTATCGTCTGTAGTAAATAAGACACACACAACTAAAAAATAAAACTACGCATATCAACAAATACTTACAAATTTTCACTGATACAATGGGCAGCTGTCAAGATCCACCTTTCAGCAATGACAGATCCTCCGCAGAAAAAAACCTCTCCAGCATCTTCTTGGCGCGTCAACATTGCTTGCCATGGATATGAGCCTATCGACGATCGACTGCCCCCGATCACTCTGTAGTCCTGTTTCATTGAAAATACAGCCATCACATTTTGATATCTCCTTTATTATAAAAGTAAATGTCAGTAGAAGAAAGAGGATTAGATGGTAAAGTTACAGAATCAGTTTGTGACGAAACTGAAACTTATTACTGTGATTGCGAAGAAAGAGTGAATTCCATGAACAATGTCCACTTAAACAGCAGTTACAAACACTACTAAATTAATCCAAGCGATTTGTATATTATATCTTTATTTTATTTTCCGGTTTTGCTTTTGTAGTTACTCAGTGGCGTGGCCATCCCAAAATTTTTGGGAGCCAAAATGTTTGACTTCAGGCGAGAAACATTATCATCGTTTGGGACGCCGCGTCTCAAAGCACAAAATGACTGGATATGCTAAAAATTCGGGGATGGGGCATGGCCCCCTGGCCTCCTGGCTACGTCTATGTTGTTACTGTTAAAAAGTTCCCGCCATTAGATCATCATTTGCAGAACAAGGATCACTGAACTGATATCATTTATTGAAATCATTTACAACACGCAGCTCTGGCCAACTTATAAAGAACACTCAAACGCACATGCCTATCAAATATGGAAAAGCAAATTTGAGTTTTTTATGCGCTTCTTGCTTTCTTTGTAATGTTATTGAGTAACTGTGTAAAACAAAACTTCAAGTTTTATGTTGGCATTCACGTCATTTTGTTTCGCACAAAGTAACCGCAATTCTCAGAAGACATTTTTGGTGCATTCCATATCATTTTACACTTCATACGTCTTTTGAAGACAAGCAATAGATGAGTACGCTTACCAATGGAAATTCTGGAGCAGCATTTGATTTTCCGCATTCTCCATAGGCTTGAGAATTTCGAACTGGAAAAAAACAAAGTTTTGTGTGCAAAAGACTAAAAGTGGATGTTTTCCAAATGCAAAGTAAAATTAATCAAAAAATGTTTCACCTCTGATACGTTGAAAAAGCCATGAAAACATATCAAAAACATTAACTTCGGAGATTAAGTTGGTTTGCCTTCATGCAAAACTAAAAGTTAAAAAACTAAACAAAAGGTCTTGATAATTTCCATTTGAAGGTGTTCGCAATAAACTTATTTCACGATTGCTCAAATCTGTGGAAAACTGCTAGAAAACGTTGCATGTTTGATTAATTTTTTACACTGTAGCAGTAATTTTTCAATTAAATTCTTGAGACAGCTCTGTGTATTACCGGCTTGCAGACCGGCAGTATTCAATATATAGCTTACACACCGCATTCGATTTCGTCGCTGTCGTCTGCGCAGTCTTTCACTCCGTCACAATGCAGAGATAAAGACAGGCACGCGCCGTTCCAACAAGTAAATTGCACGTCTGAGCAGGCACCTTTTAAAATTTGAAACATACAGAATTAGCAAAAATTGTGGTACGTGTTTGAATCGTCGCATCAACAAACGAATTCTAACGATGAAATAATTTATCATGTATTTTGAAAGACCATTATTGTAGTTCATGCTATTTTCACAGTGGTTTCAAATGACCCTGGCAATTTAGAACGTGGAATCTGGTGCTTGAAGATTAACTTCTGATGACAAAGTGAAGAGTAAATTCTTCAGTAGTTAATAATTTCAGAAACCATTCGTAAGAACGTTCTTTTTCAAAGCACACACCAATGCAAACAGTCAACCATAGCATAACGAACAAATTCATTCTGTCACGTGCAGGGCTGGATTTAGCTGATGCGAGGTCTTAGGGCTAGGCTAATCTATTTGTGAGTACCCCTCTCCTACTGTTACGAGAAAAAAATGGAAAGATGTTAATCATTTGCGCAAAGCCGAAAATGGCGACATTGACGTTCTAAAACGGCGGTCGATAAAAAGTCTAAATCATTACATGAGTGCCGCACGATCACTGCATTTGTTGCTGCCTTGGACGCAAAGGCGTTCAATGACGCTGAATTGTTGAAATCGTACAAGGCAGACGGGAACAGGATTATTACCTTTTGCGGGCAAACCAACCGAAAATGTCACTGTTAAATATTTCACAAAACACATGGCCTAGGTGTTTCATAAGTTTCACATCTGTGTTTTCTTATTTGTGCTCAGGAGCGTAACGAGGGAGGGCACGGGGGCACAATTCCCCGGGCGCATATTTACAAAATGTAACCTTATTCGCTAAATAAGAGGTTTTCAGCCAATCACAGGGCGGATAACATTCCAGATCATTGATGAAGCCTGTCTAGCCACGCCCGCCTAGCAACGAGTTACTTGTGTGAAGCAGCAGCGGCCATTTGAGAAGGGCTTTCACCGTGCGGGTGACTAGTATGCAGCTGGATTGGTGCATCATACCCAGTACCACCGAATTTTACCCACTGGGCGGCACTTAAAACTTTGCACTGCACTTCAAAACTTTTATGAATTTCTGGTTAAACCTGAAAACCTTTGTACGTGTGCTAGTCCTGAAGTCACGCATTCCTTCAAACGGATACCGACACTTTGACATTACATATTTAGTGATGCAACAAAGATCATTGTCTGTCTTCAAGAAAGGGGCCGCACTAAGATTCTGGCCGTTTGATTATGCAGGGATATTCGGTAGCAAGCTGCATTTGCTTCAGCCCTCGAGCGTAAGATGTCTCACGAATAAATTGTAGAAGCAGTCTGAAAGGGCAAATATTGCAGAGCAATACTTGTGTTTCCAGACTGCTACTACAATTAAAACTAGGCATCACTCATTCCCAGTGATGCCACTGGGCTTAGTCATTTCAATGTCAAATTTTTCAGGATTCACTATCATTTCTCAACTTTTTTATGATTGTTGGCTAGTGGTCTCCCTAAGGTGGCCAATGGGCCCCAATCAGCTACGCTTCCAATACCTGGCTCAAAGCTCTATTTATCCCACTACTTGAGATAACGCAGTGGGTTTGTTCATTGGATTTTGAATGTGGTGCTCAACCGACGGAGATACGTGTCGTTTGAACCTCCACCCTTGGGAGAATCATACATAACTAAAGCTGCAGACAGTGAGTTTGCAGTTCACAGCGAATCCAGTATTGACGTCGTTTATAGCGTCAACACAGAACGTGGTACTTGCTTTTGCCACTCAGGTGCAACAGGCAATATGTGAAAACACTTGAAAAGTGTTTTAATCCATAATCACATACAGAGTGACCTGTTGTACCAAGGCTTGCCCGAGGAAAGAAGATACGCGATCTTTGCAGCTGGGCTTGAAAAAGCTCTATCCTTAAGCTTCTTTGCTAATGCAAACAGCCCCATTGATAACATAAGCAATGATTTCACGTGCTCAACCACTTTACTTTGTGATAATACGGATGAAGCATCCGTCAGTTGGAACATGAGACTGAAAATGAAGACAGAAATGACGATAATACACAAAATGAAGTCCCAGATTGTTATCAGGAAAACAAGCAACAACTGGTAAACTTCTGCTCAACGCTAAAGGCAAAAATGGAGCCAATGCTGCATTCACGGGAAACAATGGAAGCACTGCAAAAGGCAAATTTCACCTTTTCTGCTATGCACTCAGGCGCCCAAATTTTATCTACATTGCATGCCTTTGGAAAAACGTCCGCAGTGTACAAGTATAGTGGATTTACCTTTTCGGACGTATGCCTTTGGAAAAACGTCCGCAGTGTACAAGTACAGTGGATTAACTTCGGACGTAAGATTAGGTGCCAGCCAACAGCCCTTTCCAGACGAAGAGCACATCAACCCAGAGGATGTGCACCAGTTGCTAAAGGCAGACCGCCAAGCTGCATAAAAGCTGGACGAAAGCGAAAAAGCATCAAACATATCTCGCATCAAACATAGTGCTGAATCAACAAAATGCTAAAACACACGGCCATAACCACTAAAATTGATAATATGGCCGTGTGTTCTAGCATTCTGCTAAGTTTTGTCCCTTGGTTCAAACTTCTAAATACACCACTGCTCAGAGGCGCTGTTTTTTTTTCTGAGACATTTCGGTCATTTTTTGCTGAGACATTTTGGTCATGAGACATCTTGGTCATTTGTCTCATAGTTGTATTAAAACTCGCTGTAACAATATTCATTAGCCTATATGACTAAATTTTCTTTGGTCGTTTCAAAATAATTTTGGTTTATATGACCTGAAGAAAAACCCAGGCATGATGTACATTTTCCCAGTGCTCGCCTGCAGTAGAAAACACTAATCTGTGCCTTTGCATGCCAATGTATGCTTGAAAACGCCTGCCTTGTTAGCGTCTGCTAAATTTGAGCTTGTGTATGTATGGTAGGCTATATTCGAATACAGTGAAAACACACTTTTTCAAAGGTGATGCATGTAAGCCCAGTGACATCACTGGGAATGAGTGATGCCTAGTTTTAATTGTAGTAGCAGTCTGGCAACAAGTATTACTCTGCAATATTTGCCCTTACCGACTGCTTGTACAAGTTTTTAGTGGTACCTTTCAACAAGAAGGTCTAGCGTTTATTTGTTTTAGCTGTTTGCGAGACATCTTACGCTCGAGGGTTGAAGCAAATGCAGCTTGCTACCGACTATTCCTGCACAATCAATCGATCAGCATCACAGTGAGGCCCCTTTCTTGAAGACAGACAATGATCTTTGTTGCATCACTAAATCTGTAATGTCAAAGTGTCGGTATCCGTTTGGAGGAATGCGTGACTTCAGGACTAGCACACGTACAAAGGTTTTCAGGTTTAACCAGAAATTTATAAAAGTTTTGAAGTGCAGTGCAAAGTTTAAGTGCCGCCCAGTGGGTAAAATTCGGTGGTACTGGGTATGATGCACCAATCCAGCT